>Ga0207652_10000481_pt1 | contig 40910 bp, 59 predicted proteins | sample KBSC63BmetaG_FD_184334 | JGI IMG/M metagenome (GOLD analysis project Ga0207652, IMG submission 184334) | Corn rhizosphere microbial communities from Kellogg Biological Station, Michigan, USA - KBS C6-3B metaG (SPAdes) (version 2) | ecosystem: Host-associated > Plants > Roots > Rhizosphere ...
CAATAATGGAGGCTATAGGGGATGGTTATATGAATGAAGGTTCAATGATAGTTCAGATATAAAATAAAAATGTTCATATATAAAATAATATTAATTTATATATGAATTAATATATTGAGAATTTATTAAGGATTTTGATAATGCTTGACAAATAAATTTAATCTGATATGCTCAGCGCCTGAGCGGTGGGTTTGTTAAATGGAAAGGATGTGATGTGATGTTACAAACGCTTTACATGGTTCACGCCTGGTATACAGACATGTGCGAAGGTCCAAACGAACAGAACGCACATGCGTTTTTCTTCACTGAATTAGAGGCGCGCAACTACGTATCAGAATTGATTACCTCTGATAAACGGTTCGATGATGGCGCTCCATTCACCACAAAAATTGTTCAGTATGAAATGGTGACAAAATGAAAATCAAATTGATTAAATGCCTCATCTGTGACCATTGGCGCATGAAACGTGATAATGACCATTGCCCATGCTGCGGCGCCATCAAATTGCATTTGGGTATGAATCACGTAACCCATGTCAACCGCGATGGCAAGGAAATGGTTCGCGGCACAAGCCACTATCATTTCAAAGCTAATGCCCTGGCGATCGCGCAAACCATTTACAATGGGAAGGGGAATTGATTATGAAAATCGAATTGACGGCCGCGCAAGTATTTCTAGTCTATCGAATGGTGAAAGAATTAAAGGATATGGGATTGGGCACTAAAAGAGCCTGTGAGATAGTATCCAAGTTACTCGCGGCCAAATAATCATCAAGCACAAAAACAAATGGCCTAGAAGGGAAATTAAAACCCTTCTAGGCCATTTTTATTTCACCTGGGACATACGCCCAGCTTGAAATCTATTACACCGTGGCGGGCTTGACAGAGGCCAAAAGCGCGTCAATTTGCTTGGTAGCCACATCCTGCGGAATACCCTGCGAAACCATATCCTTAATCATACGGTCACGAACAGCCGCAGGCGAGGACGGGTCAATAGCATACTTGGAAGTAGCCTTTTGACGTGCCGAAGAATTCGCCGTCTGTTTAATACGCTGATTAGCAAGCTTCAAAACATCAGCAGGCGAAAACTTCTGAGCAAGTTCCTCGGAATTTTCCAGAATATCATAGGAAAATTCATAATCCACCGTGACTTCCGTTGAACCGTCCTTACCTTCGGAAAAATCCTTAACGGTCGCCTTCGCCTTTTCGGTGTTCTGTTTCATTTCCGTATGTCCCTTCGATTGGCAGCAAGTCAATTCCCGCTCGCCATCTATTAGTAATCCTAACATGACCTGAAGAATTTGTCAAGAGGCCATTTCAGAAAGCGGGAAGTTCAGATGGGTATATCTGGGGGGGACTCTCTCCCTGTTGAAAGTCGAATGGCACCCTCAACCGACCTCGCCGGTCCCACCTCGCATTTTCTGGTTCTCTTGTTTTTTTTTTTTTTTTTTTTTTTTATATATATAAAACCAGAACAGCATGGAAAATGAAAGTGTCCTCTTTTGAGGGCATTGACATCCGGCTGAGGGTGTGGTAAGCTATTCAGTAGAGGGAGACTCCCTCCCAGAGAGGCCCATGTAAGACTTACACGGTCCCGAGCTGGATTATCAAAAAATACGATAAAATGCCTCGAAAATTAAGCAATTCATTACCAGCAAATCAAACAATAGATTTTCATAATAAAACATTATGGGAATTTCTAAGGATTATGGCTGGTAACAATAACATTTCGATATCTCAATTAGTAGAATGCGCGGTCGAAGATTTTTTAATTAGTCCCGAACGCGACAAGAAAATTACGCGCATGAAATTAATGAAAGAATTGGATAAATAACATGCACAATTACAACGAAGTTCAAAACTTTAAGAATGAACACAGGAATTGTTCTCTTAAAGTTGTATTAACGGCTGATAAAAAGAATACCGTTGTAATTCTTTGCGCGACCCATAATTCACATATCATTACGTCAATTCCGTATCGTCAATTTTGTTTGCATATTGATAAATGCGCTGGATTAAATTCGTGTCCGCGCAATTATTCATGTTGTGAGTAGGAAATAGGTAATTAAACCATGTCTTCAAAGGCACGACGGCATACACATAAATATCATCAGGTTCGAGTTGGAAGTGATAATGTATGGGCTTGTGCATTGCCATATTGCTCTCATTATATGCCAGCTCATATGTCCAATATGGTTCCTGGTAAAGCATCTATTTGCTGGTCATGTAACGAGGAATTCATTTTAGATCCTGTTAACATGAAAATGGAAAAACCCATTTGCAGTGAATGTTCATTAATCAAGTCTATCGCGGACGGAAATCCAGAATTAAAACATGAAGATGATACGAATAAATCTCATGTTGAACCGATAACTAAAAATAAATTATTGGATTTGTTTAAGGAATAGGTGATTATCATGGCAACAGTTACAGTTAAAATCGAGATGAAAATCGCGGTTGATGAATTGCAATATGAGAATGATGGATTTATCGGTAAAAAGAATATCGAAGAAGCATTTAAAAAGGAATTCGAGCTGGGACAGATTAAATCAACGGAATATGATTTAGAATATTCTGTTATTAATTCCAAAGTAGAAGTTGATAATTTCATTTCTCAATTGGAAATTAATCATGAATAATAATTCATCAGCATATTTAGCTGGAATTCTAATTCTATTAACAGTTATCACGGTTGAGATAATTGAAATTGCCAATTCATTATCTGTTTTGGCGGGTAAATAATTATGATGGCATCAATTGCAGAGCAAAAAAGATTTTTAAATCAAATAAATGTAGTTTCAACGAATAAATTGTTTGAATTAAAAATTTTATTGAAAGATTTGATTTCTAACGGTAACGCGACCGAAAATGATAAATTATTCCTTGATAGGGTAGAACAAGAATTATCATCGCGAATTGAAAATCATTAATCATCGCGGCCGGAACGGACGTAACCAATAATACCAATAGTGCTAAAAATATCATTATGAATAACATGTTCAAATATCAATACATAAGAATCGATTGGGATATCTTTATCGAGATGAAATATATTCCATTAATAATGATTAATTAATTATTTTTATGGGCTGATGATTAATTGGGAATTTAAGGGACGATATTAGCAGTGTCGTCAAATTAAATTCACCGCCTGCTAAAATTAATCATCAGTCCTTATAAGCAATTAATTAAAAATCTATCAGCAATTCAAAGGAAAATTATGTTCAAAATGACATTCCAATTGACGAGGTTAATTAATCAATGAATCATCCATTTGTCGCGTCCCAATTAGATGTAAATATCTGTGCTAATCCTAAATGTAAACGGTCTTTAAAAGATCATTCATTAGAAGCACAATGCGAAGCCTGTCCTAACATCGGACCTTGCGATTTATTCGGTGATATCCTCCTCTGTAAGTCTTGCCTAGCAAAAGAATATCAAGCCGCAATTAAAAAAGCTGAGGAAAATTCCGCGGCTTATAATCTTGCTTTATCCGCTAAGATGGATGCATTGGTTCAAATTAAAACAGATTTCTTTAATGCCGAAACAGTAGCAATTGCTGAACTTAAATCAATTATTGAGAATGATTCAACAATTGAGAATAAGAATTACAAATTAGCAGAGGCAGTTTTAGAACGATATAAGGGATTTAAACAAGCGATATTTGAAAAGCGCGAGGAATTGTTAGGTTTGGAAAATCAGCAGAAAGCTGACCAAATTTTCCTAAATAATCTCGCGATTAAATTGCAAAAAGAAGAACGTGAAAGGTTAAATCTTAACGCGCCTGATTATGTCCCTGATAAACCAAAGGAAACCAAATTACCTGCGATTAAAGTTGCAAAAGAAGATAAGAATATTTTAGCATTCTCAAAGATGATGAAAATCCCATTTGAGCAAGCTAAAAGGTTATATGAAGCTAGATTAGCAGCCGCGAAAGAATCTAATAAACCCGCGATTGTTGAGGAATCAAAATCACCATCTACTGAAGAAATAATGAATAATGAAGAAGAATTTGAAGATTAATTATGAATGATGAAATTGATATTACAATAACAATTGGAACCAAAAAACTAAGAAAAATTAGAGAATTTATTAAAAATGATTTTAAAGAATTAACAATAAATATTGAACCTGATGATTCTGAGGTGGAAGAGTATTTATTTGAAGTATTAACATATCTTTTAGCAATGATTAAAACTTCTGATAAACTTTTTTAATTAATCATCATGTGGCATCTCACTATTGATATAAATCGCGCGAATGATTCTATTGATAAAAGAATTTATCGATTTATCACCTTACGTGAGATGATTAGATTTATCGAGCAATATCAATTTCAACGTATGATGATTGAATATGTAAAGGATTGATGATGATTAAATTTTCAATTCGTCATAAGGAGTTAAGAAAATTTAAACCATTCTTTATTCAGGATAATATGATCGCTCTTTATTGGTTTCGGATTGAATGGTAAATAATTATGATTAGAATTACTTGTATTAATTGCAAGAAAATTTTTAGAATTAGAAAAGTAAATTTTAGGAACAGATGTAGAAAATGCGCTAATATTTCATCACCAAATAGAAGTCATAAAATAAAAGTTACTAAGAAATTTGAAGCAATTCCAGAATCAGTTAATAAAATTAATAAGCGTAAGAAGAAATAATTTAATAATGGTTTTGGAATTCTTTTTTGATTATTCATCGCTTATAACAAAATTAAAAAAGAATTCTTAAGTTATTATTAATTAACAATTAAAAGGAAAATCAAAATGAAAAAGAAAAAGAAAACAAAAATTATCGCGCCAAGATTGTATAACAATCACATTAGAATCAAATTCGGTCACGGTTTACCTGAAGAAATTAAAGAAGGTTTGAAGGAAATCGCGAGAAAAGATAATATCTCTATGTCATATTTGTTAGAAGAGATTATTATCGATTACTTCAATCTACCGCGGCCGAAATATAAGAATAAGAATAAGATGCCACTGCTCAAATTCTGATTCTTAAAGAAATTATATCATGACAAGAAAAGAAGCGTTTGATCTTGCTAAGAAATTACTAGAGCAATATCAATTACCTCAATGGCATGTCAGGTTATCAACGGTCGATAATTCTAAATATCTAGGTCTATGTGATTTCAAAACTCAAACTATATTTCTGAACGCGATCGCAATTGACCAACATCCTGATAGCGAAGTTCAGGATACAATTAAGCATGAAATCGCGCACGCATTAACGGGATTGGGAGCCGAACTAAATCCTCATGGTCCTATTTGGCAGGCGAATGCATTAGCACTTGGATGCAGAGCAAGCAAATGTGGATTAGCAATTCATCCTGTTCTAACTGATGCAATTAGAAGTGGAAATATTATCGAAGTTGAAACTGAAAAGGTAATTGTTAAAAAGGTAATTGAAGAAGAACAGGATAAAGTTACATATAAAGTTAAAAGGATTACTGAGAAATGTAAGGAATGTGGCAAGGATGCTATCGAATTATTTTCATTTGAATCTGGAGATAAGAAATATATAACTCTTAAATGTCTCCATATTCAAATAAAGGAAATTCCAAAAGGCACGCCATATGAATCTATTGTATTTGATGGTGATAATTCTTGTAATCATACTTGGGAATTACCTGAAGAAGTAAGTTATAAAACAATCTGTTCAAAATGTGATGCTAAACGGCCGTATAGATTTCAATTAGAAGGAATGCGCGCGGCTGAAAAAGGTTTAGCATTAAATAAAGGATTCGCTATTTTCGATGAGATGGGATTAGGTAAAACGATTCAAGGTTTAGGATATGTAAAATTCCTAAAAGAAGAATCATTACCAGTTCTATTCGTTGTTAAATCGGGTTTGAAGTATCAATTCATGCGCGAGATTATGAGAGTTCTTGGACTTTCATATGTCCCGCAGATTGTTAAGACTTCGCGGGATTCATTGCTTAAAGGATTTAAGACTTATATCATCGGCTATGATATGATTCGTAACTTTGATATAAGTAAATTCGAGCAAGTTGGAATTAAATTGGTAATCTTAGATGAATGCCAATTAATTAAGAATCCCGATTCATCTAGAACAAAAGGTGTAAGAGAATTAGCAAGGGAACTTCAAGTTCTTCCATTATCAGGCACGCCGTGGAAAAATAGGGGCGCGGAATTATTCCCTGTTTTCAATTTACTTGACCCCAAAAGATTTAATAGTTATCAGAATTTTCTTGATACCTGGGTTGAATATGTAGAAGTTGAACCTGGTAAATGGAAAATGGCAGGTATTAGAAATATTCCAGCATTTAAGGAATATATTAAAGATTTATGCATCCGCCGCGAAGCAATCGAAGTAATGCCAGAAATGCCATCTGTTAGTAGGAATAAACTTTATTGTGAAATTCCGAATGAAGAACAGAATGCATATGATGAGGCATTAGAGGAATTTGTAAATTGGTTTAATGCAGCCACAATTGGTGGCGAAGATATTAATGAAGGTTCTATCATCGGTCAATTACAGCGAATGCGCCATATTATTGGGATGGCGAAAATTCCATTCACTGTGGAACATGTCAAAGATAGATTAGATGAGACTGATGATAAAATTCTAATTGGTGTTCATCATATCGATGTTGGTAATATCTTAGCAGAACATATTCAGGCATATTTGGATGAGAATTATCCTGAAATTCCATTGCTAAGAATTACCAGTGATATGGATTCATTAGCAAGGGATACCGCGCAGAGAATTTATAATGAATCACCACGCGCTATTATGGTCGCGTCTACATTAGCGGCAGGTGAAGGATTAAATCTTCAAACAGGCCATTATGGGATTTTACATGAAAGGCAATGGAATCCCGCGAATGAGGAACAGTTTGAAGGTAGAATGAAACGAATTGGACAAAAATCCGATAAGATTATTATGGATTATGTTCATGCTCAGGGAACAGTAGATGAACATCTCGATTCTATTGTAGAACCAAAAAGAAGATCATTTCATGCAGTTATGAATCATTCTTATGATAATGATGGAAATGGAAATTGCAAAATTTGCCATAAGAATGAACAAGATCATAATGTGCATTGGGATGGTGGTTCTATTATGAAAGAACTTGCAGAATCTCTCGTTAGGGATAGGAATAAGAATCGTAAACATGGGAAGAAGAAAGCAAGTTAATGATATGACTTTCAATTATCCGCGCGTCTGGATTGTATTGCAAAATGATATGATTCTCAGGGTATTGAATAACAAGGACGCGGCGGATAAGTTTATTAAAAGGAAGTCAGCAGAATATCTTGAACAAGCTTTGAGAGGGAATTATCCTCACGCTAGATTTTGGATTTCAGAAGAACCCGTTTTTGATGCATAAGGAATAATCATAATGGTATTAGAATCTAAATCAAATGAATTCATCGGGTATCATACAGATTGCGATGGAAAAATTTGGGGTTCTGATTTCATTAGATTTGAAGAAATTCCTGGTAATCGTCAAGGTGAGCGGGTTAGAATTTTCAAATGTATTCGGTGCAAGGTAGAAGTTAGAGAAGATGAATTGATTCCTTTTTGAGAAATAAAATGCCCATATTTGATGTAACAGAAATCAAAACAATTACATTAACTCATCGCATCAAAGCTGATAATAAGAAAGATGCGATTGCTAGAATGACGCATAAAGATTCTAGTAAGGGTCAATTATTTCTTAATATCATGGAAGATGATTGTGAAGTAGAATACGAAGTTGAAGAAGTGGAAAAATGAAATGATAATCAGATTCGATTATGATTCGGGAAAAATTATGATTGGAACTGAACCTCAATTTAAGAAATGGGATAAAGGTGAATTAAATTCCGGCGTAGCAGAGTTTACTGACCTTAATCTCTATAAATCAGTCCCATTGGTAATTGAAGTTGTTAATGCGGTAGTGCATGAAAAAGAAGTAATTTTGCAGGAACAAAGTGAGAATGTAATTAGAATTATGGAAAGGTATTAATCATGAAAAAAGTATTAGCATTAGGATTAAGTTCTGTATTTGTATTAGCATTGGCTCCCGTTGATAAATCGACAATTAGGTTGCATGTTATTGATAGCGCGACCAAGAAAAATATTGGTCAGGCAGCAATTACATATGACAAGAATTTCAAGGGATTAACTGCCAATGATGGGGGTTTTCTCATTTATTCGCAACCTGTTGGTTCTTCGCATTATCTGGTCGTTTATAAAAAAGGATACAAAGCATATAGTAATCCCGCTTTTGTTATTGACCAGAAACATACTTCAGTTGATATCGCGTTAATTGCTCAATAAGGATAAGGAAAATTAAAATGGTAAAAGTTGCTAAGGATGTTACTGCTACTGATGGTTCTTTCATCGCGACTGGTAATTTTATTGGGAATGATGATGGAACCACGTCACTTCAAATGAGTGATGGAACATATCTTTCTCAAGTTCCAAATGTTTATGGTTCATTCGCGCCAGGTAAAACTGAAATTGGGGTTTATGAGAAATTCTCCATCGATGGTCAGTTAATTACATTCTGGACGCGGCCACAAGATAAAGCATATTCTTATACTTGGGTTAATCTTCCTAATTATTAATATGTTTGCGATTAAGGACAAGGAAACAAACTCATTTATATTATATATTCCAAATTGTGGTTGGACTTCTAGTGAATTAGGTTGGAAAATTGGGATTGGCCCATATTTTAGTCTTCCTGAAGCATTAAAAAGAATGGAACAAAAATTGGGTCAAACAGCTTGGGTTCCCAAAATTGTAGATTTAACGACAGATGGAATTAAACTTAGATGAGAATCAAAAATAATGAAACCTTATTTATATAATTCCGAACATGGCATTCGACCGCCATTACCAACTAGAGATCAAATTCTCAAAGTTAAGTATGCATTTCAAGGTCTAACTGTTAATACATCATATGGGCCTTTACCGTGGTGGGAAACTTTAGCATGGTTATCTAAAAAAGGCGACCGAAATAATGCTTATATTGCTAAGCATAATAATCGCGATACTCATGCTATACTCGACATTTCCGGTAATTATCTCGAACCAGGACAAATCTACTCTAATCTTAATATTGGTCGCGACTATACTAATGATCTTGGCAGTTTTAAAAAATTAGCATTAGAAGTTTTGAATAATGGTTTCTATCTCGATATTCGTTTAGCAGGCGATGGGCAATCTGTTAGGAATTCGCAGGGTCAATATATTTATAATGATCCCGCAGGAATGACATATGGCTTCAATTGGCTCATGGATAATTTCGAGCAAATCTCTTCATACTTCAAGGATATTTACAAGTATTGTATTTTTACTCCTGGGTATGATGGGATTTTTTATGGCTGGTCGCCTGAACAAGTCGTCCAATTTGGCAATTTATTTCGTAATATTTTTCCTGATGGAAATCTTGGTATTGAGTTTAATACAGGTCACATTCCACTAGGCGAGGGTAATGATTATCTTCCTGGTGGTAGGATGTCGAATTACGATATTCTATTTGGTGAATTTGATGGTTGGATTAATAATTTTAATCTAACTGATCCTGATGGTCATGGTGGTTATCGCGGTGATATGATTTGGCAAATTGTAGGTAGATTGGCATTACCTTATATTTGGCCTGCTGATGAACCGGCGAATGCTGATAAGAATCCACCGCCATTTTTATTAGCTAATCCTAATCCAAGAGGTAAATTCTATTTCAATATTATGGAATTTGATACCTATCGATGGGTTAGAAATCAAGTTACAAGAGAACAGATTTTGCAGGAAGCTGCTTATTTTAATTCATTGAATGGGCAATTAGGAATTTGTATTTAATGAATCATGGCTCCATTATATAGACAGCAATACGAATGGATGGAGAAAATTAATAAAGAGGGAGTTAATCTTTCTGAATGGGAATTAGAATTCATGAAGAAAATTTCCTCTTTATTGATTCATGGATTTAAATTATCCGATAAGCAAGCTGAAGTTCTTGAAAATATTTATGCGAAAAGGACTCCATGAATAAACAATATATGGGTGATGGGGTTTATGCTGAAAAGGATGAAAATGCTAATCAGCTAATCCTTACGACAGAAAACGGATTAGAAATTACCAACACTATAATTCTTGGACCAGAAGAATTTTTTATGATTTATAGATATGTCAAAATGAATCTTGAAAACTTCATTGGAAAAAATTAATGAATAATATCATTTGCCCATTTTGTTCCAATGATGATAAATCGCTTATCGAAGATATCGAACTTGAAGTTGATGCTAGTAATGGAACTGTTAAAGTAACCAAATATTATTGTATCAATTGCTCTAAGGAATTTGAAAATAAAAATGACTGATATTCTAATTCCAAAAAAGAATCTTATTTTCGACGCGACCATATTTACATCATTACAGACGTGTGGTCGTTTATTGGATTTACGATTCAATCATGACTTGCAATTAATTTCTGGTAAAGCTAATGCTCTTGAATGCGGTTCCTTAGTCCATCATATCTTGGAACATTATAACAAAGGTATTATTGGTGGAATGAGTCGAGCCAATGCAATCGAGCATGGTTTTAAAGCTGGATATCTTTATATCAAAAATGGCGAAGATGGAACGGGATTAAAGAATACTCCAGCGGAATCAGAAAAGAAACCTAGAAGAACAGGTTATAATTTTGTATTAAAAAGGATGGAACAATACTTTGATTATTATAAGAATGATCATTGGATTCCATTAGAATCAGAAGTTGTTAAAGGTAAAGTTATCTATGAGGACGATGAAATTAGAATCCTCTGGAAAGCTAAGTTCGATGTAATTTATGATACCAATACAGGAATTTATCCTGCTGACCATAAAACGCGGTCGATGAATAAGGATATTGTAAGTTTAAATAACCAGTTCATTGGTCAATGTGTTTTAATGGAAGTAAGGAACGTAATCATTAACAATATTGGATTCCAAGAATCATTACCATTGAATGAGGTATTTCAACGGGTAATGGTTCCATATTCCATTTCCAGGTTGGCAGAATGGGTTAATGTTATTGTTCCTTATTGGGCTAAGATTTATCTTACCTATTTAGAATCAGGTTATTTCCCGCCAAATTTCCATAGTTGTGAACATAAGTTTGGATTTTGTGTTTTCAAGGAAGTTTGTGAAGTTGATGAGGGAATGCGAACTGAGGAATTGGCACTTAAATTCTATAAAGGTAAGAAGTGGGATATTTCTAATTCAGGTGAGGATACCTTATAATTATGACCGGAAAACAAATTGTAAAAAGAATCCAAGAAATTCCAGGTTGGGAAGAAATGGAAGTTCGATTTCAGGATTCTGATATTGGCATTGCTGATATCGAGGAAGTTTCTGTTTATAGTTCCAAATTAAGATGGTCAAAGGATGAAGAAAAACCAATTATCCTATTAGAAAGGTAAATTTTATTATGTGTTTAGTATGTGTTCTTACAGGTAAAATGACTGCTGAGGAATTAAATGAACAGCAGGAAAGAATGCAAAAGCGCAGCGAAGAAATTGCCAAGATCGCGGCAGATATTAAATTAATGGCAAAGGATTTAAATAAAGTTGAAACTCTCACTTTATTTACTAATCTCCTTTGCATGTATCTTGTCGAGCATAATGTGAATGCGCTTGAAGCAATGCGAAATATTCAAACATGCTATAGCGATTGGTATGCTGACAAGTATCCAAAACCAGATGATGAACATCAGCATCATGGAAGTAACAATGTAATGGATGCGTCTATCAAGGGTTTGAAAGTAGTTTAAGGAATTAATATGCCAACAATGGATCAAGTTGACCCTGCAATCACCTATTCATTATTTAAAGGTGAGCCGGGGACAAGAAAATCTACAGTCGCATTAACTTATCCTAAACCTCAATATTGGTTTTCATTTGACCAAAAAATGGAATCACTTGGAATTCCAATGAGGAATTTTAGGATTGATCCAAAAGATATTGAATTCGACGATTATAAAGATTGGAACGCTGCTAAGGCAAAATTGGAATCGCTCCAAGTAAATCCTTTAATGAAAGATAAAAGGAAAATCGCGACATTAATTGTTGATTCCATTACATCAATGGGGGACGCGACCAATCAACAAACTTTGCAAACTAAAGGAATGGCGCGTAAATCTGGTGATGGTGAACAAGGTAAAGTAATTGCGGGAATCGCGGTCAATTCAGTAGAAGATTATAATGCTGAAATGGCAGTATTTCAAGAATTGATTGCTCTTACCAAAGATATTCATAAGCATTATGCAATCAATGTAATTCTAATTGGTCACATTTTGCAGACTGAACAGAAATCATTAGATGGTAAAACTCATTTTTCTCGAACACTTGTCACAGGTGGGAAAAAAGCTGCTGCAAAAATTCCCGCGTATTGCACTGAGATTTACCATTTTAATATCAAAATGGGTTTGAATGCAAGTTCAGGCGGTCAATATGAATTGTTCACTGTTCATACTGGCGATGATTTTGCGCGAACCGCATTACCATTAAATGAGGAAATTATTTTTGGTAATGATAACTTCTATGATCGCTACATTATCCCAGCGGTCAAGAAAATGAAAGGTGAGGTGTCAATGCTTAGTGCTTAAATGACATAATAAAAAAACGTCAAAACACGGAAAATCGAAAAATCAGAATCAGAAAAAGGAAAACAAAACCATGTTAGTTGAATTCTCAGAAAAGGATATTCTCCGTTCTAAAATTGTTGAGCCAGCTTGGTATCGCGTTCGGATTGAGCATGTTGAAACCGCGCTTGCCAAGAGTGGAAAAACTACCAATATCAGACTTGATGGTGTGATTATTAAGAATGCTGATACTGGTGATGAAAAGTTCGCAGGCGTTCCAACTCCATTTCTGTGGTTCTTCAATAGTGGTGCAATTGGTGCAATGATTCCATTGCTTACCGCTGTTGATCCTACATTGGAAATTACTCCAGGTTTCCGTGTTAATACGGGAGCATTGGAAGGTAAGGAATTGGAAATGTTCATTGGTAATGGTATTTACAACAACAATACCGTGAATGTCATTACCAATCAGTATCGCGCTGTTCAGAGTTAAGTAATTAATTAGTTATTTGATGCCTTTCATTGTGGTTAAACATATAGACTACGATGGATACTAAGTCTATTACGCGCGTTGAAAAGACCAGCAAGAAAGTTAGGATGAGTTTGTCCTAGCGGGCATCTGCTTTTGGGTAGATATGTATGATTCATATCACCATGAAAGGATTAACATTAATGCCAATTCCGACGCGGGAAGAATTGAGGAATAGATATTCATATCATAGACCTGAAGGTAATCAACCTCAGAGATATGAAATTATCAGACAGAATTGTTTGCAACTAGCTGAAACAATTTGCGATAACACTCCATTTAGTAGGGAACAGGCAACAGCGTTAACACATTTGGATTCGGTAATGATGTTTGCAAATGCAGCTATTGCGAGGAATGAATAATGAGAGATGACCTGCGACTTGTTGATAATGATGAATCAGTTACCATTCGATTCCATGATGATCTTCTATTGGATGAAAATGGTGATTCAACGGATGATAGCACAACCGATGATGCTGATTCCGATGATGATGATGCTGATGATTTAGAAGAAGATTTGGATGATTCTGATTTTGAAGAAGATGATGAAGAAGATGAGGATGAATCAGATTCTGATGAACCTGATGTAGATGAAGATTTGGATAAAGACGAACCTGAACCCATTTCGTAAATAGATAAGTAATAAAGAGATTCCATTATAGATTTTTGCACAAGTAGTAGTCTCATGAGGTGCAATATAAATCACTACCACTGTATTGCCGACGAACTCATGATGGTTATGAATAACTCATAACAAGCTCACTTAGGCGGGAAGAATTTCTATAATGGATAGAGGCTAGGGATTTGATAATCTAATTTCTCTTAGGAGAATCATTAGTATATATCAATCCCTAGCTTCGCCTTTTAAATAATATAATCACATGACATACAAAGAAAAGTTTAATAATGAAACAAACTGGAAAAGAAAAGTTTTTATTGTTGAGCTTTTCCATTGTCATATGTTATTGAAGTTTGGAAAGAAATGGAAATTGAAGCGCACTGCTATTTATTTCCAAAAATCAATATCATTAATAAGTGAAGATATTAAGATTGCAAAGTTCTTAACAGATAATCATCATCTTAATGGTTCATTAACAAGTAGAAATGAAGCACTTAAATTAATGAGGAAAAAATAATCGTAAAATGGATATCGAAAAATATATCTGTGGCTTCGGCCCAATGGGTGCTAAAATAGTTATTGTATCTGAGTGCCCAACCGAAGATGATGTAAGAAATCATAAAGCATATACAGGTTCTGCTGGTCGCGAACTGGATAAAGTATTAAAAGAAGCTGGAATCGATTCGTTCTCATGTTGGAAAACTTTCGCGTGCAAATATTATGTTCCGCCTAATATCGGTGATGCCAAAATTCCTTTTAAAGTTCGCGCAGAACAAGAGGGAATTAATCTTCAAACTGAATATAATGATTTACAAGTTGAGATTGCTGGGATTCAACCTAATGTAATCATTTGTTTAGGTTCAACTGCTCTATATGCTATTACTGGTAAATCACCTCTTACTGATTATCGCGGTTCGATTTTAACTGGATATGGTAAGAAGGTAGTCGCGACTTATCATCCTAAAGATTTTATCTTCGCCAAAGGTGGAGAATCTACAGCATATTGGCAGCGACAGATAATGTTAGTTGATTTGAAAAGAGCTAAAGAAGAATCTCTAACAAGTCAATTAATATTACCCAGTCGCATGTTAAGGGTTGCGCGGTCATCTGCTGATGTATATGAATTCTTTAGGAAATATAAAGATCATAAGAATCCAGCAGTCGATATCGAAGCATTAGAATGTATTCCATCCTGTATCGGATTCGCATTTACACCATATGAGGGAATGACAATTCCTCTTTGGAATGTGAAGGGATTATCCACAATTCCCGATTCCGATATGGCAATGATGTGGATTTATGTTGCTGAAGCATTGGTGAAATATGATATCATTGGTCAGAATTTCAAATACGATCAAGATAAGATTAATAGACTTGGCTTTATCATTAAGCATTTATTTAGTGATACAATGCTTAAGGCTTTTGCTATTAATCCTGAATTACCGAAGTCATTGGCTTTTAATACATCCATCTATACAAGGGAACCATTCTATAAAAACGAAGGAATGTATGAAGGCTCAGTCGAAGATTTATTTCTTGGATGCGCACGAGATTCTTGCGTTACAAAAGAAGTAGATTTAGCGATGGATAGCGACTTAGATGAATTAGGAATGAGACCTTATTATGAGAATTTCATTCTTAAACTTCATTGGTCATATCTTAAAACTGAGAATATTGGATTCCGCATTGATGCCAAAGCTAGAGAAGTTTTAATTGAGAAATATGTGAAATGGCAAGAAGCGAATGCTTATGAGTTATGGCAACTCTGCGGAACACAAATTAATAGTAATTCACCTAAGCAAATTGCAAGTCTGCTATTTGATAATTTTAAGTTGCCCCGCAGAGCAGGAACAGGTGAAGAAGAATTAACATCATTACTCGCGCAACATGGAAAGAATAAATTACATAAACGAGTAATGGAATTAATTTTAGAAGATAGACGTGTTAAGAAAACTATTAATACATATCTTCTAGCAATGCCAGATTTTGATGGAAGAATGAAATCAACATTTTTCCTTTGCCTTGATACTGGTAGAACTTCTACAGGGCAACAAGATCCACCAATTAGACCTTCGATTGAAGTTAAGAATTTATCTAATAAGAAAATCGATAAGGTTCTTGGAACCGCGTTTCAAACCATGACGAAACATGGTGATATTGGTGAAGATTTAAGGTCAATGTATGTTGCCGATCCGGGAGAAGTTTTTATTAATATCGATTCTTCTCAGGCAGAAGCAAGAGTTGTATTCTTACTTGCCGATGATGAACAAGCACTTATCGATATTGATAAACACGATTATCATGCTCTTACCGCTAGTTGGTTTTTTGGTGGTACTGAGGATGATTATAGTAAGAAAATTCTCGGATATGAATCACCTATTAGATTTTGTGGCAAGACTTTACGGCACGCAGGTCATTTGGGGGCGAGTAAAAAACGAGCAGCTTTATCTGTTAATACAGACGCAAGAAAATACAAGATTAATATTTCTATTGACGAGAAATTCGCGGAAACAGCATTAAGGATTTTTCATGCTAGGCAACCTTCAATTCAGCAGGTATTCCATAAAGGAATTCAAGATTGCTTAGCTAATGATGGTAGAAGATTACGCGCTCCAGTTCCATATGGCGTGGATGCTGAATTTGGTCCCATCAGACAATTTTTTGAAAGGTGGGGTGATGAATTATTTCGAAAGGGATATTCCTATATTCCTCAGAGAACGGTTACTGATAATACCAAAGCCGCGAAATTGAGAATTGAAAATGAACTTCAAGGTATCAAATGCATTCTTGAATCCCATGATGCTTTGTTATTTTCAATTAGAATTAATGAAGTTGGTTCAGTAGTTCCAGTTTTAAAAAGGGAAATGGAACGTCCCATTTGTTTCAAGAATTGTTCCATGCCACGAAGGGATTTAATTATCCCATCTGATGTTGAAATTGGTGAGAACTATAAGAATTTGGTGAAATACAGATGAATGAACAAAATTATTTTACAATAACAATTGATGAAGCAAAACAACTATATCAATATCTTTCAAAACAGTATATCAGTTACGAGCATTATCCGCTTGTAATTAACCTAACCCGCGCGCTTCGTGATATTGATACCGATGGACCTTCTAAAAGAGATATTGGGAGCGTATAAAGAACTTGAATCACCACAATCATTTTGGTATTGGTCAGCATTAGCAGCTATTAGTGCTGTTGTTAAAGATAATCTATATCTCGACCGCGGTGGGGCATTCAAAACTTATCCTAACATTTATGTCATGCTTTATGCTGACTCAGGATTAAGAAAAGGCCCACCAGTATCATTAGCAAAGAGATTAGTGAAATCTGTTAACAATACTAAAATTATCTCTGGTAGAAGTTCGATTCAAGGGATATTAAAAGAACTTGGAACGGCAGAAAGTAAGCCAGGAGGTAAGATTCAATTTAAATCGACCGCGTTCATTTGTGCAAGTGAATTTACATCATCATTAGTAACTGATCCTTCTGCAATGACTATCTTAACCGATCTTTATGATAGGTCATATAATGAGGGAGATTACAAGTCACTTTTGAAGATGGAATCATTTCAATTAAAAGATCCTACATTGACAATCTTAGTAGGAACAAATGAAGCGCATTTTGAAGATTTTGTAGGTTCTAAAGATGTTCATGGTGGATTTATGGGTAGAATGTTTGTAATCGCGGAATCGAAATACAATACATTAAATCCATTAATCAGACCATTAGAAATTAAACCAGATGAAGAGAATTGGATTGAATATTTAAAAGAAGTGGGCAAATTACAAGGACCATTCAAACCATTCCACGATACACAGGCTGGGAATAGATTTGAAGAATGGTATCTTGATTTTTACCGAACGATTGAAAAGCAGAAAGTAAAAGATCCAACTGGTACGATGCAGCGAGTTGGTGATTCTGTAATTAAGGTCGCGATGTTAATATCATTAAGTAAGTCATTGAACCTTGAAATTTCACTAAATGATATTGAAGAAGCGATTGAAAAGTGCGAAGGTTTAGTAGGTAATATTAGGAAAACTACAATGGGTAAGCGAGGCAAATCTTCGCTCGCGGACCAAAAATTGCTTATCGTTAATGAATTGCTAAGTAGAGATAATCATGCTATTAGCAGAGAATTGCTTGCCAAGAAATATTGGATGCATTTCAATGCTGCGGAATTGGATGAGATGATTAGGTCTTTTGAAATGGCGGGATTAGTAGTTCAGGAAGCAATTGGAAGTCAAATTATCTATCGAATGCCGGAAGAACAGGTTAAGGAATTGGAGAAATTCTTTAAAGGAAAGAATTGATGAAGGAAACCAAAGAAGAAAAAGAAAAACGAATTAAAGAAGGTCGTTGTATTCTTGAGGTAGATTCACCTAGTTATCCTCCAAGTAATGATGAATATCTTCAATGTGGTTGTAAGTATTGTATGAGTAAATTTGAACCGCGAACTGCAAATGGTTCATTGGATTAAAAATGGCAAACAAATCATCAAAAGAATCTCAAGTAATAAATGAAACAATAAATAATACAATTAAACAATTACAAAATCAGCAAGATAGAATGATTGATTATCTTAAACTTAAAGTTCAAGAAGAAGATTGGCATGGCGTAGCTGATGCTGCGATGGATATTAGGGAAATTGTTGCTCAGAAAAGAATTTTAATTGGAGGAAAGAGAAAATGACAGAGTTAAAAAGAAATGGTTCATCTGAGTTTTATGCTCTATTAGATGAAATGGGAAAGTTGCATGATAAAAAGTTACATGATTATGCATCTAATAGTGATCCTTTTGGTAACTATTATTTTGCTGGCAAATTATCTAAACTATTCGATAATCCTGATGATTCAGGTTTTATTGGGAGATTGGGCGAAAAACTATATCGTTTGGCTAATTTGGAAAACGGGAATAAAGTCCCTGCAAATGAATCAATCTATGATACTGAAACTGATATCTGCGTAATTGTAACTTTGTGGATTGCATCGAGAAGGAATAGAAGATATAAAGATCAACAAAATCTTAAAATTGATTTTGCTAAAAAACAACAGGCTGAATATAATCAAGCAAGATTAGGTCAAGCTGAACAAGGGATAAGTCATCAACCCCAACTTTATAGTTGTGAAAGTTGTCTAACAAAATTTACATCTAATGGTCCAATTTTTCATTTTATTCCAGGTTATAAATATTTATACTTTTGTAGCCAATCATGTAAAGATGCTCATTTAAATAGAATAAAAGATAAATAATTCATCATGGGATAGTGGCGGAACTGGCATACGCATAGGACTTAAAATCCTAGGTCCGAAAGGAATTAAGGGTTCGACTCCCTTCTATCCCACTTTAATTTTATGAATAAAAAAGAAGAATTTGAATTGGCAGCTAAGGCATTTTGTGCAATGACTGCCGCTGAAAAAGGTATTTGTTTAACATTTTTCAAATTTTCAAAAGCTAGTGTGGTTGATGGATTTATTGAATGTGTCTATAAAACAATTAAACCTCTAATTAAAACAGATGAATAAAGGCAAAAAATTAAGATTATGCAAGCAATGTGGAAGAAAAAGATTTTGTACAAGAGAACGAGTTCCTGGTAATACTTTTAAATATACTTGTTCTAAAGGTCATATCTGGGTTATTGAGGGATTAACCTTAGAACGAGTAAATTTAGTTACTGAAGATGTTATACAGGGAAGTTTGAGAAATTTGTTTGATAGGGATGATACATTCTTTAAGGTATTAAGTAGAAATGAGCAGAAATGAATATATAAAAAAATATAGAAGAAAACAATATCAAAGATATAGATCAAATGGAAATTGTATAGATTGTGGTTTACCATCCAAACCTTATTGGCGATGTTTTGGATGTAGGGTTAAAGTAAGTAAGAGAAATAAGAGATATTATCAGAAACATAAAGATAGAATTAAAAAACAAAAACATGAATCTCGATCTACTAAAAAAACTAACTAGATTAGCAAATAATAATCCGAATGATAATGAAGCTAATCTAGCTGCGCGAAAAGTTTGTAAGATGTTAGAAGAAGGGAATTGGTCATTAAATAATCCAACACCTAAAACTTATAATGATGTAACAAGATCAACAGAACCACAATGGAGATCAACTCCACCTAATCCACCTAATCCACCTAATAATCCATTTACTAATTCCTATAAATCTCCATTTTCAGAATGGAATGTAGAGGATTTATTTAATTATTTTAGTGGAAGGGGATTTACAGGTGGGCAAAGAGCAGATAAAACAGCATCACAATATCAACAACAACAAAATGCTGCTTATAATCAACAAAGAGCTAATCAGGAAGAACAGGAAAGAATAAGGAAAAAGCAGGCAGAATGGGATAAAGAATACGCAGAAAGAATAAGAAAAACAAATGAAAATATAAAATGGGAAAAGGAGAAAAGAAAAAATCAACCCAAAAGACCATTAAATTGTTGTAGATGTAAGAAACCATTCATGACATCTTTTATGGGATTAGTTGACACCTTTAAATGTAATGAATGTTATTGGGCTGAATACAATGAAAATCGCGAAAAGGAATTGAATAGTGAAAAATATTGGGTTCATGCCCAATCCGATAATTCCTATCACAATTTAAATACTGGTAAGAAAATCAGCGCGGCCGAATTTCATAGTAGGTATCAAAAATAATGGGAAAACCAATTGCGGTCTTATCTTCTAATTTTTCTGAAACTTTACAATGGATGAAAAAAGAATTTAAAATTAAAAGAATACTGATGGTTTCAAAAATAGTAATTACCGAAGATGATAAGGAATATATAATTGTAAGTAAAACTGAACAAGTAAGAGGATGGGAATTAGCCGGATATATTATCGCGCCTGATTATGAATCATTAGAACAAGAAGTTAAATCAAGGATTAGATAGATGCCATCACATCAGGATAGAATTCAGAAGAAAACTTCAAAGGATTGTAAGTATTGTTTTGAAGAAATAGAAGGGAAGCCTTTTTATCTTCCCTTCCGTTCTAATATGTCAGGCAGGATTGATAGCGTTAGATGTTGCAAAAAATGCTTTTTTCAAATTAGAGATCATGCTAAAGAGAAGGCTGCACAAACTTAAGTTTCATCTTACCTTTATTCGGATTGGGAGTCTTATCAGGTTGGGGTAATAGCTGCTTTAAATTATTCCCACCTGGTAAGGCCCACATAGCAGTATCAAATGCTGCCTTTTGCCAATTCCCACCTGCTAAATCAGTAACAATTTTAGTCATCATTGGAGCAGCAGGACCTAATACTGCTGATGGCAATAATGAGCTTGGATGAACGTGAAATAATTTAACTCCTAATTGTTGTGTTCCAATTCCCGCAGCACCACCACCTGCTAACATTCTAGCCATTTTAACCCAAGCTTGCGCTTGACTTGGATTATCTTTTAAAGCGGCCGCGATATCCTTATATTGTTCCACAATTTTAAGTGGAATTCCTTTAAACTGCCCACCTAATCGCGATCCAACTTCACCACCCATATAATTAGATTCAGGTGATAAGCCTTTCATTTGTCTGGCTTTATCAACTGTCATGGTTAAATCCTTAGTCATTCTCATGGCCTGTAATTCAGCCTGAGCAGGTTCTAAACCTTCTGCTAAGAATTTTCTTTTAGCACCATTATATGCTACGCCTTTTACCATTGCTTCGACAGATGATAAGAAATATCCAGCCGAATCAAATCGCTCCATAGGAGTTTTGAATGCTAAAGGTTTAATTTCCCCTTGTAACATTCCCATTCGCGCCATATCAGAATATGTTTGAAATGGTTTTCTAATGGTATCCATTATTCCCAGAGCTGTATATTTCTCACCTAATTCTGGATAGATGTTTGCTGGAATTTCACCAATATGCAACATATGCAAACCAGGATTAAATGAAATAATACTTCTAGCAGTAGTTCTAGCGATTTGATCCGCGACCGCATTTGCAGCTTGATGTAACCCTCTCTGAGCATCGTAACCGGAATAATTCTGAATATACCACTGACCTAATTCTTTAAGTTTCGTATCAGCGGGAACAGATTTTAATGCTTCACTTGCTTGTTCAATAGCAGGTTTATCGAAAATAATCTTTCTCATTGAAGAAATATAAGTGGGCATAACCTTATTATAATCCCACTCCATATCTTCTGGTCGCATACCTTCTCGTGGTTCTACATATGGTGAAGTGGGATTACCTTTTCCCTTTTCATAAATATCACCAATAGAACCATTACCAGAATCATCAAGGATTTCTTTATGCTCAAAAACCTGTTTTAATGGGCTATCCTTACCAAAATTATGATCAAAAATAGCTTTAATTTGATTCCTAATTCCTTCAGGTTCTTTCTGCATATGGGTAAAGTAATTTTCCCAATACCCAATTTCATCGCCACCTCTAGTAGATGCTGATTCTGGTAACATCTGATAAATGGAATCAGTTAATCTCTTTGCCTGATTTGCTCTATTAATCAGATCAGTAGAAATCATATTACGCGCATTAAATGCAGCATCATCAGTTCCATGCTCCATTAATGCGGATAATCTCATTCTATCAGCTTTATTTAATCCCTCTGTAATTGCAGCAGCTTCGCGCATTGTAGATGCTTCCCATTGCGCGCCTTCATCATTGGCTTTTAAAATGGGTTCTACAACAGGTTTAGTTGATTCATTTCTTAATAAAACTTTATGTGGTGAATCAAAGTTAGCATTGTAAGTACTAATATCCTTAGATGGAACTGCTTGACCAGGTTTAGGAATAACAATCTCACTAGGATTTGATGCTCGAATTGGCGCGCTGTTAATTTGATCTAAAGAAGGTTTGAATCCATTATCCATCGATAATTCAGTAGGAACCTGACCAAAGGCCATATGCGGTTCCATTAAAGATGGTCTATTAGCAACTGATGCAGAATCAGTATCTCTAATAGCAGCTTCTGAATTAGCTTTCCTTCTAGCTAAAATCTGCGCTCTAATTTGATCCCCATTTAATTGTGGTTCATCAGGTTTAAATTCCGGAGTTTCTGGAACTTCGATTCCTAATTGATTTAATGTTTCAGCACTAACAGTGGAACCATTTCGCGGTCCACCTTGTACATCATACATTGGAAAACCACCACCTTTTTCATCAGGTTGAAATCCTTTGAAAATAGCAGTTGGTTTTCCTTCTTCATTTCCTGATGGAATATTAGTAGGTTCATCAGGAGTTAAATCAGGTTTTGCTTGTTCAAATTTTCCATTTTCAATTAGTGATGTTTTAGGTTCACTAATATTTAATAAATCAGATTGAACTGTTCTGGGTCGTAACGAATTGGGAACAACATCTAATGGATATCCTAATGATTTATCAGGTTGTGTTTGTGAATTAAATCCACCCCTAACATCACCAGATTCAACAGGATTTGCTGGAACATCACCATTGATAGTTAATCTACTACCAGGATATTGCGCTTCGGGACCATATTTAAGATTAGCTAATCTCTGTTGTTCCATCAATTCATTGGTATTAAACTTAGATGCAGGTAGATTTGCATCAGGATTAATACCAACATCAGTTCGCGCAATTACATCAGGATCAACAACATTTCCATTTGGAATTACTTGTGGTTTATTGGGAACAACAGTTCCATTTTCAGCCACGATAAATGTTGGTTGTTCAACATCTGGTTCGAGATGAGGGCCAATCACATATGGTTGATTAGGGCCTTCTGAACTAGCCATTTTATGCAAATCAAAAGTTGCACTAGGTAATTGAGCTACAGGTGGTACTGGTGGTGGTGGTTCAGGTTTAATAACTTCAGGAACAGGTTTTAATCCGGCAGTTCTAGGATCAAATCCTGTAGACGCGGCTGATGTAATATCACCTAAAATAGAACCAAGCGCACCACCATAAAAATTACCAGAATTAATTGCCTTATTCTTAATATAATTTCCAGCCGCTTCTAAACCAGGAATCTTAGATAATCCTGGTCCTACCACCTTACCAGTATTAGGGTCATTTTCAGCAGAAGTTTTTGCGTTCCCAGTAAGATGGGAGGTAATAAACGCTTTATTATTCGCTTCATCTTCAGCACTTGGTCCCAGAAATGCACGCCGAATAATTGGATGATTTTTTAAGAATTCACTTGTTGATTTAGAAAATGAATCCAAGAAAGATAGTGGATGCTCATCATTCTTCTTTTCTTCATTATTAGTTGAACCCATTAAAGATGAAACATCGTCCCCAACTTTAGGGCCACTCATTAAAGAACTAACATCATCACCGATGGCTGGATTTTGCATTATTTAATCCTTTTCCAAGTCTTACCACCATCTGACGATTCTGCTAATGAACCAGGAATACCAGGAATTTCTTTTTGAATTTTTGCTGGTGCATTAACAGGTGTAACAGCAGCAATAGGTAATTTTTTAGTTTTAGTAATTTTATGAGCTGGCGTTATAACTTGAGCATGAATACCAGTTCCTAAAATTCCGCCATCAGTTTCCGCAGGAATAATACTTGTATCAGTTTGAGTTTCAGTCCCACCTTTAGCAGCGGGATTAACACCAGGCGCGGTTTGTTTAATATCTTTTTTGGCCGCGTTATTGATATTAGCTACATTAGCTTGATTCTTACCTTGTGCAGCAATCTCACTTAATCTACCATTAATACCCATCTTGATCTTATCAAAATCATTCATCTTACCAGTATCAATTTGGGTTCTTACAACATCAGATGGATTAGTTTTATTAACATAAACTAACATTCCATCTGAATCAGTTTTACCTTCATATTGAGGATGGGTTTGATGCCAAGTATAAGCATCTGCTCTTTGCTGGCTAATTTCTAATTGACGTTGTTTTTCGTCCTCTTTGGCTTTATTAGCACGAGTCGTTTCTTCAAGTCTCTTTGCATTTGTATCTTCTCGCCTATTCTGAACTTCACGACCAATGGTTTGTTCAGCAACTTGGCGATTAAGATTATTATTCCGAGTTTCCTCAGATGCGCCGAATTGTAATGCTTTATTCTTTTCAAGCCAATCTGCATTAGCATTATCAAATGGTCTATCTAAAATTCCAGTTGTGGTAGAAAATGCTGCGCCTGGATTACCTCTAAATCCAATTGCTGCACCATGATCAATACCAGAAGGACTAACACCAGCACCCAAACCAGCAATTACAGCACCAATTTTTCTTAATGGACTTGGTGCATAATTAGGATCATCTCTACTTGGCATCGCGGCCATGTTAGCATTTAATGCCTCATTTGCCTGATTTGAAGGATGATATAATTCCGATAATCTCTTATTAACATCTAATCCACCATTTACATTTGGATCATCAGGTGGAGTAGGATTAACAGAATTTAATAATCCATTCTGGGCGCGTAGTAATGGTAATAATGAAAGAAAATCTTGCATCATAATTATCGGTTCCCAGAATAGATGTTAGTGCTCAGTCGAATTCCACGACCAACAGTATTATTAGCACCAGTAGAATAAAGCGATGGCGAATTTACAGCAGGACCACCTTGACTATCGGTAATAAAATTACCATTTTCATCAAAGGAACCGCTCTGTTGTAATTGATTAACATTATTTCCACCAGTTCCTAATTTTGGTAATCCACTTAATGTAGCCGCGATTTGACCACCAAGTCCAATTACACCAGAAACATTTCCTAATCCCTGTTGGAAATCAGATGGAATGTAAGAACCAGCAATCTGGGAATTAATTAATCCTAATTGAGAATTATTATTAATTTGTTCCTGTTGTAATTCTAATCTCTGCGCATCTGATGTATCACCAGGAGCAGTTCCATATAATGTGGTCATTCCCTTTAATGCTTCCATAGGAATGCCAGCAGCTTGTAATTGTAATCCAGCTTTACTTAATCCGATTTGCGCATTTGCTGCCGATGCTTGTTCATTAATTTGAGCATTAGTTAATTCTGCTGTTAATCGTGATTTCTCAATATCAGTCATTCCGGCCGCGCCGGATAATCTTAATTGAGCATCTAAATTAGCAACAGCAGTTTTAGCTTGTGCTTCTGCCGCTGATGTAGCAGCTAATCCTGTAGTACCAAATTGTTTACCTTGCTGAACCATTTGTGCAAGGTTAGATTCAATACCAGTAGTAGTTTTTCCTAATGCTTGTCCCTGATCTCTACCAAGAGCAGCAACAGCAGCATTATAATTACCACCACCTGAACCTGTAACAATTTTATTTCTATCAAGATTCCTTAATCCCGCGTTAAAGGAACCAATAACAGGGTCCATTGCATTCTGACGCATTGATGCAATATCACCAGGCGAGAATCCACCTGTGGCAATAAAATTCTTAAATGAATCATTTGCAGTATCCATATTAGACATGGCACTTGCAAATTGATTTTGGAAATCTTGACTTAATCCACCGCCATTAGCAAATGACTTATAAACTGCATAAGGATCATTTCCCATGTTCCTAATTAATGATTCATCAATACCACCACTAACCCCACCAATTCCACCTAAAGTAGAATTGAAACCTCCTAAGAGATTATTAAGGTAATCGGGATTTAGAAAATTTTCATATCCAGCGGTGATATTAGATTTTAATCCCTGGTCTTGAACGTATGCATTATTATAACGGTTCGCGGCCTGAGTTTGTAATGCATTTCCCTCAGTGCCTTGAGCAGTTTTTTGGGTATTGATTGAATTTTGCGTATTATCGTGATCGCCTTTTGCCATGTTATACCTTATGAACTAGCAATTTTCCTTTTGATTCTACAAAACCAATTTTTTTAAGATGACGTTCCCAATATGGGTCCGTAACGGAACATTGAATCAAATCAAACTTAAAATGGCTTGCTTCAAAAAGCATTGCCTGGTATAACTTATAAAGTGCTTCGCGTCTATCTTTAATATTAATATCTTGGTCGGTTATCGCGATTACTTCAGCATTTAATTCCAGCGCGCCGAATGTAATGATTTGCTTATCATCAGATTCAACTACATACTTATTAAGAAGTTTTCGATTAAAAGGTAAAACAAATTCTCCTTCATAAAATTTTCTATGAATTTGTTCAATCTTCTCAATATCACCAGCTTGTAGTAATCTGATATTCATTGGAATTACACATCAAAGAATACATGCCTGCCAATTTGAATAGGATCTTTCTTAGTAATTTTAGCCCACGAAGGTCGCTTATCGGAATCAAATAATACTTTGGTCATATAATATTCATTACCAAATGTATTATCTAAAATATTCCAATTAACGATTCCACTTGCTACCCATAAACATTGTCTATAATATGGATTATCAATTACCTGCCCCGCGACCATTTTCTGTGAAATTTCCATTAAAACAGGATAATTAGGATCATCCTGATTCCAGCATGAAAATTGTTTTGGTGCTAAGCAAACATCAGTATAAGATTGGTTGGTCTTGCTATTGTGAAAGCGATTCCTAATAATATTTCCAACCGCGACCTGACCTTCTATTGGTTCACCTCTCGATTCTCCAATAAGAGTTAAGGCTACAATTTCAATTGGGGATAATGAACGAAGAACTTCGTTGATCATGATTAATGTGATGAAATATAAATTGCTGTAAAACCAAATCTTTTACCACTAAATTGAGAATTTACAAGAATATTTCCATTTAAATCAACTAATGCCACGAATGAACCAGAATCCCCCGCAACAATCCCTGTAAAACTTAATCCTGAGTTTGATGAAATAATAGGGGCTGAAGTTTCAAAACCTGGTTTAACTGCAAATGGTAAACTAACACTTACAATTGATCCATTCGCAGTAACTGGAAATAAAATAAATCCACAAGCAATTACTAACTTACCAATCTTAATAAAATTCGCAGGCAATACTTGTGTAAAAGCTAATCCAGCTCCACTAAGATCAACAGGCGTCCAAGTTCCAATATTATAATCATCTAAGGTATTAGGATCAATAGATGAATTTTGAATTTGAGGAAAATGCAATTGACCACTATCTAAATCAACTACATTCTCAAATGAATTAGTTCCTTTGAAAATATTAGGTGGAGTTCCACTTAAAGTAGCATAATCAGTATTAATTCCACTTAAACCATCAATAATACCTTTTAATACTAAATAAGTAGCATTATCCTTAGCTTGTAATCCGGTATTATTAAGTAGTGTATATAAATTACCAATTGTGCTAATCATTGTGGTAACGAACTCCAAACAGGTTTAAGATAAGCGATTAATTTACTAATATTAAAAGTTCCCCCAATATTAGTTTGAACTCGAATCTTAGCTTTCTGTGCATTGAAGTTAGCTAAAAATACAGGTTCTACACCAGGGTTAGGACCAATTTTAAGTCCTTTACATCTAATCATTCTTGTATTATCGCGATTAATAACCGCAGGGCTAATAACCGAAGCACCATCACTTTTAACAATCATTTTAATCTGACCAAAATGATTGATTGAATCCTCATTATCTCCTAATAATGCAGTATCAAAATAGGGAGTTGAAATTAATTCCTTTTGATTAGCATTACCATTAAATAGATATATGAGTTGGTCAACTAAGTTAAACATATAGAAATTAACTTTAGTACCATCATCATATAATACTAATGCCGCTGGGCTATATTGAGTTGTATTGAAAACCCACTTAGACCACCTTACAGTTGTATATAATGGAGTAGTATATAATCCTGTTGAAATATTAGCATTCTGATAATCACAAACCAGAATGATATTTGGAATTACACCATTATTAACATTAAATGGAAGTGAATTATTAGTAATAACAGGTGGCGGAATAACAGTTGTTCCGGGTGCTGATAAACCTAATGCTTTAAGAAGTCCTGAAACTGAATCAGTTAAAGGATCTGGTATAAATACAGGTGGCGGTTGTGTAGTAATTGGTTGATTTACAAATCCGCCTGCAACAGTGTTAGTTTGAACATTAACTACCTTACTTGTATTCGGTTCAAAGGTATTTAATTGAGTTGAGATAGATGCAAGTGTACTAAAATCTAATCCATCACTATCTTCAGGCGTATTAGCACTTAAAGGAACCATTACACCTGGTTCAAATTGAAGCGAGATATAAATCTTCTTCCTAACACTATCATTAACAAAATGCATCAAGTTATTGAATGGCGCGGTCGGATTATATGTTTTCTGAATCCTTGCCCATAAGTCAGCAATTTTCCAACTGACTTCGGGTTTCTGGAAATTTCCATTAAAGAAATATAATCCAGTTTTATCCGCTACGAAGAATGCATCAATGTTAACTCCACCAGTATCTAAAATAGTAGTGATACCGTGCGGAAAACAACCAATACCTTCATCAATAGTAGTAGGAATCCAGCTAGAAGGATCACTACCATTATCGGAAAGGCCATAGAACTTATTAATCTTTCCGACATAACATACATCCCTATATTCCTGTAATGCAGTTACACCAATTGGTTGGCTATTTCCAAAAGCATCAATAATCGAAATACTATGTGAAGGATCAATTTGATTAATCCCACCTACAGTATCAATAGATTCGGGATCGCCTGGTAATGAGAATTTTAATGTAGATGGATCACCAGCCGCTGCTGCGGTTAATGAAGGTGGAAAAGTTCCTGCTGTTACAATACTAGAATCTAAAACAGCTCCACCTACAACCAATCTATTATGATAAGCACCTAAAAATACACCAGCATCAATCTTCTGTGCTAAACCTTGAAGATAAGATGCATCCTCAACTAATTGGGCATCTGAGAATGTAATATTAATTGTAGTGGTTGTATTATCGTTAATAGTTCCAAAAGTATTATCAATGAAATAAAATGTAACTTGTCTTACGTCAGTGATAAGAGAAGACGTAACTTTACTTGCGATAAGAATTCTTTTAATGGTTCCAACAGGTCCAATTGGAATATTATTTAAAGTTACGAATCTATCTTGTGGAACTAATAATGGTGCGCCAATAACTTGAAATGGAGTAATGAATCCTGATTTAGTTAAATATGAAACTCCAAACCAATGATTACCGCCATCAATATCGCCAGTTAAAACTACGTTAGTAACATTGAAAGTTCCTAATGCTGGTGTTTGACCTGCTGCGGGCCATAACAAAGTCCCATCATAAACTTGAACTAATTGACCAGAAATTCCAGTAATACCATTTGAAGGGCTAATATATGCGCGACCGAAAAAATTTGCAAATCCAAAATCGGTCATTCCGGGAACTGTTAAGATTAATACAGGTCCACCTACAATTGGGGAAATTTGCATAGAATACAAATTCCCACCAATGGGGTCAAGTATTAAGAAATAAGTCTTATGAGTAATATTATTACTATAAACAACAGTTCGACCAGGAGTAAATCCTAATCTGTTAAAAGCTTTTGCAAATGGCGCTCTGGTAAATACTGATGTTTGACTAAAATCAATATTATTGCAATCAGAGAAATGATCTGATGGAACAGAATCATTATCTCCACGCGCCCATAATCCGTTAAATTGTGTGATTGGAATTGGTGTATGATTTCGCATTTTAATTGGGGATGGGATTTTATTTCCCACCCCCTTAAAAAATTAAGCGGTCGTATTCAGATGCCAATTAGGATTAGCTTTGGTGCCCTTATTAGTATATGTATTACCAGTAGCTACATCAATATACGATGAACCAGGCCCACAAAGATTAACACCAGTCACACCATTAGTAGGCGCACCACTATCAGCAAATTCCCAAACATCATTTCGAGCTAACTGAGTTAGCATTGACCAAATGTTTTTAACGTATCGCGCCGGATATGCCATTCTAATTCTCCTTCGTGATGGTAAACGGAATCGTGTCTATTAATTTACCATTAAACCATTAAATTGAGCCGCGTGTTTTATATCCTGCTCTAAATGGCCTCCTTCTTGATGCAATTGCTTGTTGACCTTTCATTGAAATATTAATTAATCTTTCCGCTGCTGTAGATGCGAATCCATTTAATTCGGCAGCTCTATCAGGATTTTCACCAATCATTGATGCTGCTAAACCAGCGGTTCGATATGCTAATGAGGTTTTAGCATTAATAATATTTACAATTGAACTGGGATCAATTAAAGGATTAAATACATTTGCAAGATAATCAAGCTTTACATCAATATTAGTATTCGCGCCCAAAAATTTAATTACCTGACCTTGCCAAACATAAACTCCAAGAACATTAGTAAGAACTGAAGTTTTAGGTAAAAAATCTCTTTTAACTACTTCAGTGAAATCATTTAATGTTCCTGTTGGCCTCTCATATACTCCCTGGATTTCAATTAAATCCTGTGGTAATGCTGGGCCAGTTGGACCACCAATATCAAATTGAGTAGTGGTAACTGGAATTACCGCTGAAGTATTATTAGTCGCTGGTAACTCGTTCTCTTCAAATAATTCGGCCATTTCTGCCCAAGCTGTTTGAAGAAAAGGAAGTAATACATCATCAGTAAAACTAGATGCAGCTACATCATTAAGAAAAATTCTACTCTGCTGCATTACATCCTTAGCAATCATTTTATATTATCCTCGGGCCGCGAACTGAATATTTAATTCTTTAGCCCTATCCAAATTGATAATCGCGTGGCAATGCTGACAAACAGGATAATTGGTATTAACCATTTGCCCACATGCCTTACACGGTTCCAATTGAACCTGACTAAAGTCTTTCATCCAAGCCTTTTGTAAATGCAATTTCTCACAGGCAATCCTAGCATCATCACTAATTGATAATGGATTTCCCTGTGATTTAGCCCACATGATATCGGCTAATCTTACTAATTCAACAAAATACTTCTTCTGCTTTTCCCTGGCCTTTTTCAAAAGATCATCGAAATTTTCTTTTGTTTCAGGATTGAGATAGGTAATAGCGGTCTTCTTATTGTAAGCGCCGGGAATGTAAAACAATCCTGGCATCATATCGGCCATATTACAACCGAATAAACCATTACAATAATCAGTAATCACACTATGAGCAATCTGTGGCGAGGAATGGGGAATTTCCAAATATGGTTGTCCTTCTTCCATTTCTTTCCACCATGAAGAAGGGGTAACAACCAATAATTCAAAATCATCATCCTTAGCAGCTTCAATAATAAATCTGCCAGGAAAAACTGTCGGTTTAGTTTCGTCAATCCTTTTTGGATAAACGGAAACAATAGTGCATTTATCCATCGGATTAGAAGGCATCCTAACCATCCGATGCGATGTACTACTTAAACCTGGAAAATTAGCACCAACAGTAACAGCCATTAATTCACCGTCTCCTTATCATTGTAGGTAGATGGGACTACAATTCCCTCTTTATAATGTAGCGCATCTGTTGTATCGTTTTCATTACCGAACAATTGCTGTGTTAAATCTCTGATTTTTTGTTCCTGTACTTCTAATGCAATCTTAGGATCAGATTGTTCAATTAAAGGATCTTTATATTTAACCCCAATTGCTTTCGCGGCCTGAGCCATTACCTGATTAATTACAAGTTCCGTGATTTCCCATTTAGGTGGTAATCCTTTTAAGTTATTATCCATGTAAGGGAATACAGGTTCATAACTTAATTTACTAACTAATTCTCTATTCTGCATTTCGGGAACTGGAACTAATCTTTCCAGAACCCACATATTAGGAAGCCATTGTCTATACTTAGGAACGTATTGAAATTCTTCCTCTTGTGATTCACCTAAATAATTTCCACTTTCATCGAACTTCGCGTATTTACCCAATCGATATTCAAATTGATCTTCACTCCAAACAATTCTCCAATTGGGTTGGCCGTTCTCAAATAGGCCATATTTTTCTTTTAATCTTTGATTGAGAACATCAATTGGTTCGTTAATCATTACTTACTCTCTGGGACAAACAATGGAACTGCTGCTGGCCCCGTTTTAGTATCAGGTTCAACAGCAACATCTTTTGGTTTTGAATCAGGTGGAACTGGAACTAATGATAATGGAACTTTCTTATCATCTAATTCAGTAACTTCTGGTTCACTTGGTTCTGGCAATTCTCCATTCTTATACATGGAATATAAGCCAGTTAACTTATTTTGTGTTTCATGATACTCGCCAAATTTATCAGTATCCTTCAATTCCTCCAATTTCTTCGCGTAATGATCATGGAGAGTTTTGAAACTAAACCCATGTTCTTTAAAATCTTCGAGAATTTCTAATCTCATTAAAAATGATGGGTGGAGTTATTAGCCCCACCCATCTCCAATTAATTAAGGAAGAACACTATACTTCTGAGTGAGAGGATTAAAAACAAAAGCCAAACACTGAGAAGCAACCGATGCAACCAAAGTATTAATATTACCAGTTGCATCTACACCTGCTACACCAGCGAACTGGATAACAAGCATATGAACGCGATCAGTATAAGGCGGCGTAATGGTTTTAACAACCGTATTACCAGTTAGGACAGTAAAAAATCCCAATGGTGCAATCACGTTTGCCGATGCAAGCGTAATAGGTTTCTGACTTAACTGGCCCTGAATAGTAGAATAATTCTGCCAATTCGATTCGATATCCGACATAAACTTCATTCCAGCGAATCGAAATAGAAGGTTAATCCAGCTTTTCATTCTGATTGCCATTATATTATACTCCTTTCTATTAATTAGTTAATAACCAGCAGGAACAAGAAGGGTATCAATATAAGCAGTGGCAGCAGGATTATTCACAAAAGTCTGCATACCAACAACCATATAAAAGATATCCGCCGTGGCAACACCACCAGATGCACCACGAATTTCGAAAATCTTCCTACCATCAGTAGTATAAAAACCAATAGGAAGAATTTCGCCGCGACCCCAAACATCATCTACCACGAAATCGATTCGCGTCTTATCCCAGTTAAAAGACTTTTTAACAGGAGCACCAGCCATTTGCATCCCGTCAAAATACATATTAAGAGACTGCTCTTTTGGGTCCTTATAAATTACAGAAACCAATTGACCAATTTCTTCATATGCAGCCGCCTGACAAGGATGGCACCACGCATTAGGATTGAAATTATTATCAATACCAACGCGATTGCCAATCTTATTCAGTGCAAGTCGTGGCAATGGTAAAGTTAAAGCAGCCGATGCAGCATTAACACGATTGCTACGAATTTCAGGAGTAGTGGCGCGATTAAATCCAAGCCACGTTCCCACTGATGCATTGCTATGATGATATGGGACACCGAATAAAGCAGGTAATGCAGAAGGCGCTGAAATACCATTAGTAACAATAACATCCGTTCCAACAACACCAGCAATCTGCGGAGTTAAAGTTACAATCTTATTCTCAACGTCCCATCCAGTAATCTGTGCAGAACCACGATTAGTAGCTAACGTGGTATCAAAAATCTGCACAACCTGTCCAAATCGCATTAAACGCACACCGAATCCATCGGTAGTGCAAGTAATAACATTTGAACCACCAGCAGGCGTATCACTAGTAACAGTTCCAATAACACCATTACCAGCTTGCATTAACTGGGAATCCAACTGCCGACGCATTTCATCTAATGCAGTAGCAGTTAAACGTCGAACCGAACTAATAATAGCCTTGCGGTTATCATCAGTAGCCCACTGAGATAACTTGGTATATTCAATATTCTCACTAACGAATACTGAACTTAATACTGCCTTATCAAAAGTCGGCCCACCACCACGTCCTAAATCTCCACCATCAGCAGAAAAATACTGGAAATTTCCACCAGGACGTAATTCTAATGGCACTCGCATTTGCCGATTAGAAATCTTTTCAACATCGCGCTTTTTGATATTTGAATAAAATCGATCATCGCGTTCAAATACCGTTCGCACTTTGGGAAGAACTTTTTCAAGTTCTAATGCAGCAACCTGGGATTCCGTAACAGCTTCATAACATCCATGTGGCGTATTAGCCAGGATGTTCATGACAGCCAAAACATGCTTCATGTACATAATTCAAATCTCCATTAAACAGATAAATTTAAGACCACGACAATCTCACGCCATTTACAGCACCAGCAGCCGCTAATACTAATGAAACAAATGACGTATCCAACGAAATCGTAGTGGGATCTGTTTTATGGAGAGGAATCCCTGTATCTCCGGCAATACCTTTTAGCGTAATAAGCGTAACATTTCCAGCAGGCGGAACAACAGTTAATGCTGTAGGAACTGTTCCACCACCAGGCGCATTAATAACATTAGAACCGAGTGCTAAGTTTTGAATCTGAGTTTGCGCAGGACTATTTGTATTAGTAGCTGCATTTTGAGTTAAGGATGCATTTACATCTCCTGTATAGGTAATAGACTGCGCCCTAACAGAAGATGTTACAAACTTCGCAAACCCAAATACAAACCTATTAAACAAATATCTTGCAATTAGGTTCATATTAATCCTGCATGAAGAAATCGGCTGTTTTCATACCACGACCATCTTTATTCTTTCCCCTATCACTATTTTCTCTAGCAGGCGCCATCCTACTAACTTTTGGCTTTTCTTCCTTTTCTTCTACTTCTTCTTTCTTAAATGATCTAGCAGCATTACCCCTTAGTGCCTCTGCGCGCACTTTACGTAAAATTCCAGGCAGAACAGTTTGGGCTTTTGCTAATAGAGCATTACGAATCTTATCTTTACTTCCCTTTGAGAAATTGTCATTCATTGACTTTTCCCAAAGTTTCTCGATAAGAGTATTGAACGATCTATCTTTCTTAATTTCCTCATCAACACTACTGATAATATCCTGAACAGCCTTACCACGAACATAAGGTGTCATGATATTATTAGGATCAATATGTCTATCAATAGTGGATTTAATTACATTCTCAGTTCTCTCACTAACATCACTTACCGCGACATCGAATTGCTGTTTAATGAAAGATTGTTCGCGATTCTGTAATTCTTCTTCCTTTGGATTCTTGGTATCATCAATCTTATGCTTCTGAACATAAGCACTGATTTGACCAGTTCCAAAAGCGAATTCATGAAGAATCTGCGCGGCTAATTGTAAGTTCTCATTATTCCGCGCCTTACCTTCACTAAACATCGTGATAATAGAACCCTTCATCACCTGCGCGGTAATAATTGCAGATGCGTTCTTATCAGATTTAATTAATGTCGGTAAAAAAGTTTCAACAACCTTTTCATAAGCATTCGGGTCAGATTGCTTTAATGAATTGAGAACTGGTGAAATATTTCCCGATAGTAAAGCAGATTCAAAATGCTGATAATTTTCAGCAGCTTCTTTACTATCTTTAGCTTCCTGCATCGTTGGGAACAGCTCACTATATTGCTGTTCCTTATAAATCGTCTTTTCAATCGAAGGAAATTCTTTAAAGAAATTCGGATACTTCTTTAAAATCTGCTGACGAGGAATATGCTTGAATGTTAATTCATCTTCCTCATCTTCATTTAATTTAATTTCCTTTTCTTCTTTCTTATCTTCCTTACCTTCTTTATCATCTTCTTCAATTTCTTCTTTTTTATCTTTGCCTTCTTTTTCTTCTTTTTCATCCAACTCTGAATCATCAGTTTTACCAGGTTCATCGGATTCATCATCAGAGTTAAGAATGTCTAAGATTCCATCAGGCGTTAATGTACTATCCTCTAATATACCTTCATCATCAGGGGAATAATAATTAACAGGAATCTTCATAAAAATATTACTGCCGCGGCCCATGATTCACTTCCTGACTAGTTGCTGGTCCCATAATTGGTGGTTGTGGAGGCTTGGGAGCATTAGCCATTCCATTACCATTTGTCGGTTGATTACCTGCTGGTGGTTGCATTCCACCTTGTAATACTTTCATTGCTTCGATGTGAGCCTTCAGATGTAAAAGAACATTCTTATAACCGTTTGGATTATCTACCTTACATTGCCTTCCAACTTCATCAACTAACCATTCCCTACAAACTTCACCCTCAACAGCATGTTTATCAACTAATAATTCAGGTTGAATAGATGATTGTTCATTTGGCATTCCTGTCATGGGATCAGGATCGCCTGTAATTGGACTAGATTGAATTAATAGTTGAATTTCTTCTAACTGCTTTTCTCTATCATTCTCACCGGGAATTTCAAAATCAGTTAATCCAATTGCCTGCGCGATTAAAGGTAAGTTTCCGGGAATTGCTAATGCCTCAAGAATAGCAGGATTATTCATATTGAACAATTGCATGATAACATCTTTAGTCTGTGCAATTGTCATTGGTAAATCATCAGCGGCTTCTAATTCGACATCGCCTAATTTACCATCTAATTCTGCTTTTCTAATTACAACATTAATCCAGCTATCCCCCTGAGACTTTACAATCTTTTCATCAGCAAGCATATTCTTGATATAAGCAGGAACAGCTTTACCAAAAATATTCTTCCACCAGAACGTAATCATTTTCCAGGGCGTTTGTAATCTTTGTAATGCTTGCGCCCTAGACATTGCATATTGTGATGCAGTTCTGCTAGAATTATTCTGATCCCCTCCAAACACCGCTGGCATCGCACCGGATAAAAATTGTCCTAATTCCTGAACCTTATCACCGAATGGACCAACTTCCTGTGATAATTGCGCTGTCTTTACTTCATAAAATGCTTCACTAATAGATTTTCCTGATTTTGGTTTAGCAGGAAAAATAGAACCCGGTTTAATCTCCGTGTTCCTATAAGCATTGAAATTTAAAACTGATGGGTCCGCGAATGTCTGTGGGATTCCCTGTTCAATAGTTTGTAATGTTAAACTAATTAAATCAGTCATAATCTCCTGAATTGATGTAATCATCAACCCAAGAGGATCGAAATGAAGAAATTCGCTTAAAGGATTATAAGTTAAAGTCCAATGATCATCTAATGCTTCATTACATGCCTCTGCAAATAGATCATTTACATAGACAATCTTACAACCATCAGGGAATGTTTTATAAGCTTCTTTTCTTAAAAGATCATCTTTAATACCTTCAAATGCACTTGGCCTAATCCACCAATTTCTAACAGTTGGTGTGGCGCGCGGATATTCATCATAATATTGGGGACTTAATCTTCCCCATCTATCATACATCTGATTTCCATCTGAATCAGAAATAGATGATAGATCCTTATCACCATCCCTTAAATTTTTATATTTCTTATAAAGAAAGGAATAATGAGTCTCGTAAGAATAATTTAAATATGGAACATCAGCCTGACACCGCGCATAATTTGGAACTTTAACGTATAATCCACCTTCGACAATAATCTTCTGCCGCGATTTTGGTTGAGTTGTTAATCCAACCATCCTGCTAACAACGATTTCTTCTTCTCTTAATTCAGGATCAATTTCCTGCTGGCAATGCTCACAAAGGATTTTACCTTCTGCGATATCATTATGAAACGCCGCGTCATCATCCCCAGGATCAAATTCATCAATTTCAAGTAATTCCGATTTAATTGCAGCTTCTAAATCTAAACCTTGAATTTGTTTTCCGCATTCCGGGCAATAAGAATTATTAACCTTTTGAGTTTCATTCTTATAATTGCCAACTTCTACGGAACCATATTCCAAACTCTCATCGGTATAATTATAAGCCGCGACCATTCCCTGAGTGCAATAGACAAATAGGGATTTGATAAATAATAGTGGCGCGTCATTATGTTCAAAGATTAATTCAATAATCTTATTCGCGCCTTTCGCGGTCAAACAATCATTAACTTTATCCGCATCATCTGGTTTGAATTTTATACCAGGAACCGCTGCTGACATTGCAGCAATAATCGATTCTAAGAATGCTTTAAAGATATTAATGTTCTTATCGTAATAAGCTTGATCGCCATCATCTACATTTACTGTAGAATCAAAAACGCGCCAATCATGTGCAGTCTCACTCCACCATACACGGGAAAATCCTGCCCACATATATTGCAGTCTTTTCCATTGGCGAATTTGACGTTCGCGTGAAGTTTGATCTTCTTTATCAAACTCATCGACTAAACTTTTAAGTGCTGCCTTTAATTCTTCAGACAGCACAGGTTCTTTTGGCATTTTAAAGTTTCTTCAATTTAGGAAACTTAGGTTGAGCAATCTTTAACTTTGTTACTTTAGGCTTTGTACTAAATTTCTTAAACAAAGGAATATGAGATGGTGCAAACCTAAATCCATTTGCCATGTTACTGCCCCATTGGATTAGGCTGCATTCCTGATGGCTGTTGCATTTGCATCATATTCCGCCGCGCAATCAATGCCTGAATAACCTGTGGATTTAATTGTCCAATACCCTGCTGCGCCATTGGTTGCTGTGAAATAGGTGGTTGCACCATTCCCATTTGTGGATTACTAACAGTAGATGCAGATGGAATATTATTTCCCATCTGTGGCATCTGACCATTCATTTGACCAGCGCGCATCTGTGCTAACTTCTGCATCAACATAGGATCAACGCCACCAATCATTTTGTAACTCCTTCATTATCAGCAACTAATTCATCAAACTCACTAATGATTTCTTTTTCCAATTGCTCTGTGCTTTTATTCTTATTAAGAGCTTCTTCTGCTTCTAACTTAATCTTATATCCTTTTTTCCTATCTTCTTCTTCTAATTGCCTCTTCTTAACATTCCAGGGGATATAAGAATTCTTATTAATTGATTCAACATCATCAAAATTCTCAACCTCTTTATTAATAATTTGAGGTTCAGAGAATTGAATGATCTTATCAGTTAATCGTTTAATTTCAATATCTTTCTTTTCAAGTTGAAGTCTAAGAAAATGAATTTCCTCAATTAGAGGATTCTCTTCTTCCTTTTCAAACTTATCGATTAACCAATATTTAAATGCTTCTAAAATTTCTTTCATGATAAATCAATGCCTTCTATGAAATCTTGTAACTGCTAATGCGCTATCATCCGATTCTAATTCTAATCTTCTAGCATTTCTATAGAAGGCTGTCATATCTTTGTTGGTTTCAAACTGTTTAATAAGAGCTTCTCTCTTTTCTAATTCCTTTGCCATTTCATTAGAGGAATCAAAATAAGTATCAGCCCTTCTAATTAGCATCCTTACAGTATCATAAGGATCATCACCAACAAATTCTTTTACATCATTCGCGTTCTTGTCATCATAAACACAGGCTTTAATCGCGCCTGGAAGATATTTGCAAGTATTGAAAATTTGTAATTTTGGTAAGTTATCTTCCTTTTTAACAGGATCGAATAAGGAAAGATATAACTTATAATCTTCTAAACCTTTATTCCTTAAAATCCAATCTGCCTTTTCCTGGTCAAAGATTAATGTCTCACTACTTGGAACTGGTAATTGTTTCCATCTTAGGAATTCATGTAACAACATCTTACCGCCAACTCGATCTTTCTCACCTAATCGAATTGTAATTCCTAATGCTTCACTTACCTGTTCTAAAATAGTTTGAGGTTCACCTCTATGCTGACCGGCGGAATGGCAAATTACAATATCCTCAATATTCTCTTTCTCAATAATTGGTTTGATTTCCGCGGCCCAATCTTTAATTAAAATCTTACTATAAGCAAGTTCGCGATATAAATATAATTTTCGATTGGGTGATATCGCTCCAAATTGTAAAATCGTTTGACCGGGGTTCCAACCCCAATCAATTGCTAAAATCTTAATCCACCAATTAGGAATATCAAAAGGTTGAATTATATGTAAAGCATTATCAGGTTCATCAGGATAATTAACTTCCCGGAACTCATCAAATACTTGTCCACTATAAGCATCCCAATCACCATATTTCTTGGCGCGCTTTTCAGCTTCTGGTAATGCTTCTAATGATTGCGCATATCCTGGATCAATGTGTTCTTTATTATCAACTAAGGTCGCGAAGATAAAGATTCTTTTATTTCCACCTTTACCTCGTAATATCTTGCCACCTTTAGGATATGGATCAATAAATCTTTTCTTAACCCAAGTATGTCCTATCCCACCGGGCATTCCTGCTGATCTAATAATAGCAGGTAGATTAGGATCACTTGTTCTAACGCGAGTAAATCCAATATATAAATATTGATATTCCGTATATGATGTTATTTCATCCGGTGTATAGAGATTGATCTCCATACCATCGTAATTCTTAACATCACTTTCATTCTCGCAATGACCAAAGAAAATTAGCGCGCCAGATTCAAATGTCCAAACCTTATCAGTAGAATTGTACTTACCACCAAACTTAGGATAAATATTTCTACTTCGCGGAATGATTTCTAATTTT
>Ga0207652_10000482_pt1 | contig 40894 bp, 40 predicted proteins | sample KBSC63BmetaG_FD_184334 | JGI IMG/M metagenome (GOLD analysis project Ga0207652, IMG submission 184334) | Corn rhizosphere microbial communities from Kellogg Biological Station, Michigan, USA - KBS C6-3B metaG (SPAdes) (version 2) | ecosystem: Host-associated > Plants > Roots > Rhizosphere ...
AGCACATCCGGGCTACTGGTGGAGGTTGTTCCGGTTCCAAAAGTTTCAAGCCATAATATTCTTTCTCCACTGCAGCCTATCTGGGCATTTGCTGAGTTGGTAAAGAATAAAGCTGAAAATAAAAGCGCCAAAGCAACATAAAGCTTAGAACAATGCGTAAAATTTTGTTTCATAAAAAAGGTTTTAGAAGTATTAAAAAATTAAGTAAAGCAAGGGGGTCTTACGCAATTGCAAACGCAATAAAAGGATGATGGTGAGTTAGTTTTAAAAAGGGAAATGGAACTGTTTTCTGAGGATGAGGAGAGACAAAACTAATAATTATAATCTAAAATCAAAATAAAACAGAAAATTTTTTTTCCCGTTACATAAATGGACAAGAAAATTTGAAATAAAGGGAAGGGAATTTTTCTTTATTCTTACAAATAAACAATTGGACAATCAACAAACAAATACTGTCAATTTTTAATTACTGAAAGTTGATCCTAAACTCAACCTGTCATTAATGAAAAAACCAAAAAAACACTGTAAAGCAATAAATAATCGCGATTCTGTTTTGGCAATTTGAGATAATGATTATTATTTCTTTTTTGCAGATTTCTTCGGCGCAGCCTTCTTTCTTGCAGTTTTTTTAGCAGCAGTTTTTTTATCAAAGGCTTTAGGATCCTGCAGAAGGATCAATTTCTTTACATCTTCTAAATTCAAATCTGCTAATTCCTGTGGAGTATATTTTTCGCTGCCAGCTTTGTTTGCAATCTTCAGCATTTTTTTGCCAAATCGAATAAATGGTCCCCATCTTCCATTTTCAATTGCAATTTTTTCTTCCGGCCATTGCTTTATAAAGCGGTTCGCTTCTTTTTCAATCTTTTTTCCGATCAGTTCATCACAATCTTGTTGGGTTAGATTATCAAAATCATAAGCTCTTGGAATATTGATAAAAAGGTCATTCCACTTGATAAAGGGTCCAAAACGGCCTTTACCTTTTGTAATTGGCTTTCCTTCATAATGGCCTATTGGCGCCTCTTCAACCTGCTTTGCTTTGATAATTTCTATGGCACGGGGTAAGTCAACTTCTGTCGGTTCTTCACCTTTCGGAATGGAAATAAATTGTTCACCCCATTTTATGTATGGACCAAACCTTCCTACATTGGCAGATACTTCTTTGCCTTCATACTCGCCCAGGTTCAGAGGAAGTTTAAATAAATCCATTGCCTCTTCCAATGTGATGGTTTCTATACTTTGTGTCGCTTTTAATTTTGCAAAACGTGGTTTTTCTTCGTCATCCGCATTTCCGATTTGTACCATTGGGCCGTATCTTCCCATTCTTGCGATTACCGGTTTTCCACTTTCCGCATCTATTCCTAATTCACGTTCGCCTTTTGCGCGCTCCGCATTTTCCAATGTGTGTTCTACCGAATCATGAAATGGCTTATAAAATTCACCAACCATTTTATTCCATTGCAAATGGCCTTCAGCAATTTTGTCAAATTCTTCCTCAATATTTGCTGTGAAAGAATAATCCATTACCTTATCAAAATGCTGATTCAAAAAATCAGTAACGACCAAACCTAAATCGGTGGGGAAAAGTTTACCTTTTTCCGCTCCTGTATTTTCTGTTACAGTTACTTTATTAATTGTATTTTCTTTTGAAAGTTTTACGATTCTTATATTGCGTTGTGTTCCTTCTTTATCTCTTTTTTCTACATAACTTCTTTTGATAATTGTGCTGATAGTAGGCGCATAAGTACTTGGGCGGCCTATCCCCAATTCCTCTAATTTTTTTACTAAAGAAGCTTCGGTATATCTGGCTGCATGCCGTGTAAATTTTTCTGTAGCCGTCATTTGTTCAAAATCCAGTTGCTGATTCACAGTTAGTGGAGGAAGGCGGCTTTCACTTCCAAAGGCTGTATTGTCACCGTCGTCGTCATCATTACCCTCATTATATATTTTTAAAAAACCATCAAATTTCAATACTCCTCCACTTGCCGTCAACTCATCATCGACTGTACTTATTTTTATTTTTGCAGTGGTTTTTTCAAGAATGGCATCGCTCATCTGGCTGGCGATCGTTCGTTTCCAGATAAGCTCATAAAGCCTTGACGTTTCCACATCATTGATCCTGCTTTCACTCATATCTGTCGGCCGAATCGCCTCGTGCGCTTCCTGGGCGCTTTCATTTTTATTTTTAAAATTCCGCAACTGCAGATATTTTTCACCATAGTTTTTCAGCACTTCGTTTTTTATCTGCTCTTTTGCGGTCGCGCTTAGGTTTACACTGTCTGTACGCATGTATGTGATCTTTCCACTTTCGTATAGTTTTTGTGCAAGCAACATGGTTTTACTTACGCCGTAGCCCAATTTACGACTTGCTTCCTGTTGCAAAGTAGAAGTAGTAAAAGGCGCTGCAGAAGTACGTTTTGCCGGTTTTACAATAATTTCCTTAACTGAATACGTAGCGTTTTTGCATCTTGACAAAAAATCTTCCGCCGCTTCAATGGTTCTTGTGCCTCCATCTTCTGCTTTAAAAGAAATTCTTTTTCCGGATACATCCGTTGCGGCAAGAGAAGCCTCGATTTTAAAACTGCTTGTAGCAACGAACTGATTAATCTCCCTTTCCCTTTCGGCAATTAATTTTACAGCAACGCTTTGCACTCTTCCGGCGCTCAATCCGCCTTTCATTCCTATTTTCCGCCACAAAACCGGGGAAAGTTCGAAACCTACAAGCCTGTCCAAAACCCTTCTTGCCTGTTGGGAATTTACGAGGTTCATATCAATAAGACGCGGATTTTGAACAGCAGCATTTATGGCCGGCTTGGTTATTTCATGAAAAACAATCCGTTTGGTAGTATTTACATCAAGCCCTAAAACCTGTGCGAGGTGCCAGCTGATGCTTTCTCCTTCCCGATCCTCATCGGATGCAAGCCATACTGTATCTGCTTTTTTTGAAAGTTGCTTTAAATCCCGAACCACTTTTAGTTTATCCTCGGGTATTTTATAACGGGGCGTAAAATTGTTATTAATATCGATACCCATATCGTCTTTTTCAAGGTCACGAATATGTCCATAAGAACTCTTTACTTCGAAATCCTTTCCGAGAATTTTTTCTATTGTTTTTGCTTTTGCCGGAGATTCTACTATCAACAAATTTTTAGCCATAATATCTTTATTTTTTCGAATTCCACCTGATCTTATTTTCAGAATTTTCCAATATCCGAAATTTTTACTGAGGTTGCAATATTAGTTTAAAAATTAAAAATGAAATTTTAAATAGAAAATTTGTTTTGTAGAATGCGTTTTTTATCTTTGAACTCCCTCCAATGATAACATTTTCGTTTTTTTAATAACGCCAGGTTTCCACCTAAGTTGTTTAGAAAAAATATTAATAATTAATGTTGCTAACATATTTTTTATAAGAGGAAAGCGTTATATCTGTTGTTGAAAAAATATTTAGTATTAAAAGTGTGAAAATGAGAGTTGTAATGCTTGGTTCGGGAAACACTGCTACTGTTTTGTGTCATGTTATTTCAAAAGCCGGGCATGAAATAGTACAAGTAGCTAGCCGTGATGAAGAACATGCAAAAATGCTTGCCGATTCATATTCTGCAACTACTGCTTCGTTATCTGTTTCTCATTTTTCTGACGCAGATATTTATATAGTTGCGCTGCACGATGCCGCCCTTGACCATATTGAAAAAATTACCGCTTTAAAAAATAAATTTGTAGTTCATACTGCCGGCGCCGTTTCTATCAATTCTCTTAAAGACTGCTCACAAACATATGGGGTTTTATACCCCATGCAATCACTTTCAAAATACAGCAATCACATTCCTGAAATTCCTTTTTTAGTAGATGGAAACAACCAGGAGGTTTTGCACCGGGTTTTAGGATTTGCAAAAACATTATCAAACAATGTTATAGAAGCAGACGATATACAACGATTAAACTATAATGTAGCCGCTGTTTTTATTAATAATTTCGGCAATCATTTATACGCGCTGGCAGAAATATTTTGTCAAAAAGAAAGGTTGGATTTTAAAAATTTATTCCCGCTGATGGATGAAACTGTTTTTAGGGCAAAACAGGTTTCACCTTTCCTCACTCAAACCGGTCCTGCAATGCGAGATGATATTTTTACATTGAACAGGCATTTGCAAGCGCTTACCGCCAATCCGGAATTGAAATATCTGTATCTAAAACTATCTGAGAGTATTATTAAACTCCACGGGAAGAGGTAAGCGATTTTTGCTTCGAAAGTGAAAGAAGCATTGGGGTTATTTCTTCGTTTGTTGTTTTACAACGGAAGGTGTGGCAATTGAATTCAATTATTTTATTGTACAATTTTTTGTGTACACAATAAAAAAAACCGATGAAATATTGCATCGGTCTTTTTAACGAGTTCCAATTAAAATCATTAAATCTGCAAAGCTGCATTCATATTTCTTACTGCATCTGCACTTTTATTAAACTTCGCCTGTTCTTCATCATTTAATTTAAAATCAATAATTTTTTCCCAGCCATTTTTTCCAACCACCACAGGTACGCCGATACAAATATCTTTTTGTCCATATTCACCGTCAAGCATCACGCAGCAGGGAATTAATCTCTTTTCATCGCGCACTATAGATTCCACTAAAAAAGCACCTGCTGCACCCGGAGCATACCATGCGCTGGTTCCTAAGAGTTTGGTAAGCGTAGCGCCACCAACCATTGTATCGGCGGCTACTTTTTTAAGCGTTTCTTCATCCAGCAAATTAGAAACAGGGGTTCCGTTGTAAGTTGCCAATCTTGTCAAAGGAATCATGGTTGTATCTCCATGTCCTCCAATTACCACTGCCTGCAAATCCTGCGCAGAGCACTTCAAAGCTGTTGATAAAAAATATTTAAACCTTGCGCTGTCCAATGCTCCTCCCATTCCGATGATCCTGTTTTTTGGCAAACCGCTTGATTTTAAAGCGAGGTAAGTCATCGTATCCATCGGATTACTGATCATAATAATAATTGCATCGGGCGATTGTTCCAGAATTTTTGTAGTTACGTCTTTCACAATACCTGCATTGATACCGATCAATTCTTCCCGGGTCATTCCCGGCTTGCGTGGAATGCCGGAAGTGATTACCACTACATTGCTTCCTGCGGTTTTAGAATAATCATTTGTGCTGCCAATGATTTTTGTATCGCTTCCCAGCAGGGTTGCGCTTTGCATAAAATCCATTGCCTTTCCTTCGGTAATGCCTTCTTTGATGTCCAACATCACCAACTCTTCACACAGTTCTTTTCGTGCAATGTTGTCGGCACAGGTAGCGCCTACTGCACCGGCGCCTACTACGGTTACTTTCATTTTTTTATTTGTATTTATTTTGAAAAAAATTGTTACCGCTCAAAGGTAATTAAATGTTTGAAGGTTAAAAGTTGAACATTGAACTCCAACTTTTATTCCATTGCCTTCCAAACATCTTCGAGATTGATTGGGCCACTAAACGAGGTTACATACTTACCCTTTTTATCATACACCACGAGTTTTGGATACATTTGCACTTCATAATAAGGCAGAAAAAAATCTTTTCTATCCCATGCAACAGTTATTTGTGGATAATCAGCCAGTTTAAACATTTTATAAAAAGAGATCATTTCGTTGTAAGGCAACCATGTTACCATCAGGATTTGTGTGTTTTTAAAATGGTCAATATTTTTCACCAATTCTCTTGTTTCATTTTGACAATGACCACATTCAGGGCTGAAAATCATCAATAATGTTGGCTCATTTTTCTTCAAGTCTTTTTGTGTAAAAGCAGTGCTGTCCGGAGCTTTATAAACCGTAAACTCCGGGAAAGAGGGATTCAGAACATAGGCAGGAGTTTTTTCTGCTGCTGCATTTGTTTGAGAAAATCCCGAATAACAAAAAAAAAGAAGTACAGCAAGAATAAAAAGTAGTTTTTTCATCGGTAAATTTTTTATAAAACTAATAAAAAAGTAAACAGATGAAAAGGTAATGATGATTTTAGGAATTTATTTGCATGCAGTTCTCTTACTTTATTTGTTGGTAATTCAAATTTTAGCCTCCAATTGTTCCAACAAACGAAGCTTAAAGCCGGATTTGTAGTTTGATATAAGGAATAGAAGAAGTAATTGTTCGGTCTTTTGACATCGTAAAATTACTTTTTAGACAGTATATTCAATAATGGTAAAAATTAGCAATTACGCTCTTGTGCACGGTAGTCAGTCACCCTATCTTTGCATCAGAAGTTGATTGATGTTCAACAAACATTGATCTAAAGAAATCCAAATCCATTGAAAATATCGTATCCTTAATCCTTTGAAAGAGTCCGTGAGGACAAAAAACCTAAAAATCCGATATCAGTCAACTTCTTTTTTTTTAATCCGATACCTGAGAAAAAAATATATTCCGATGAAAACCTGCTGTGACAAGCATTAAAATTTGAATCCTGAAAAACATTACCCCAGGCTAAAATTATTAAAGGGCTTCTGTATTAATCCACAGAAGCCTTTTTTATGCTCCACGGCATTTCTGACGTACAACGCGTTATTTCTCATTCAAATTTTTTAGAAAAAAACGATTCTTCCTTTTACAATTCTGCCAAAATGGTCTCCGGTTTTACATCTCCTTCAAACGATTTTTTGAAATTTCCTTTTTTATCATACACAAAAATCGATGGCAAGTTCCTTACTTTAAAAAATACCGGGAAGAAAAATTTTGTATCTCTTGCCATTGTGATTTGTGGGTAATCAGCAATTTTATAATGATGATAAAATGCAATCATTTCTTCCCACGGCAAATAAGTAACCATTACGATTTGTGTGTTTTTAAATTTATTAATATTCTTTGTCAACATTTCTGTTTCACGCTGGCAATGCTCACAATCAGGACTGAAAATGATAAAAATGGTATTCTTCCTTTTGTGTAAATTATCTCTTGTAAAAGCAGTGCTGTCAGGCGCTTTGTATACCGTAAATTGAGGAATGGTAGGAAACCGCAAATATACAGGTGTGTCTTCTGTCTTGGCGGTTGTTTGTGAAAAAGCGGAGCAGGAAATAAAAATGGCTGTGATGATAATTAGTAAATGTTTCAAGAGTAAAAATTTTTATAAAGCTATGAAAAAGCATTTATGCGAATAAGTTGATTTTAAATTTTAATGTTTTTTTATTGTCGCGAATTGTGAGTAGTCAAGTTGTGAAACAGCAATGTTAACTGGCGCCTTTCGCCCGTGGAAATAAGCGCTAAAAGTTTGTTTATTGTACTGCAAGAATTCAATTATCTAATGATTCAATTATTAAAACAACTGAATTTACCTATCCAACAATTAAACAATTCTTTTACCTTTGCAGCCTTAAAAAAAATTTTTCTATGGCAACTACATCAGACATAAGGACAGGGCTGATATTAAAAATTGAAGGAAATCTATACACTGTGGTTGACTTTGGGCAAAATAAAACTGCGCGGGCAGGAGCCAAAGTTTGGGCAAAATTAAAAGGTGTTGACAACGCGCGCACCATTGAGCAAACCTGGAACAGCGGTGAAACCATACACCCGGTAAGGGTTGAAAAACGACCTTACCAGTTCTTATTTAAAGATGATACAGGCTACACCTTTATGGATACAGAAAATTATGAACAGATAGCGGTTACGCCGGAAATGGTGGATGCGCCCCAGTTTTTAAAAGACGGCCAGGAAGTTTCCGTTTTAATAAATACGGAGACCGACCAGCCGATGGGTGTGGAACTTCCAGACAAGATTGTGTTGAAAGTAACCTACAGCGCCCCCGGTCTCAGAGGCGATACTGCTACCCGTACTTTGAAACCCGCAACCGTTGAAACCGGCGCTACCGTGAATGTTCCGTTGTTTGTAAATGAAGGCGAATTAATAAAAGTAAATACAAAAACCGGGGAATACGTTGAACGTGTGAAAGAATAAATCACGTGAATTGAGCAGTGAGAATTAAGAATTCATGCGTCGCGGTTTTTCGTTTTCAAATTTTAATTTTTAATTTTTTCTTTAAGTATCGCTATCTTAGCTATCTGTTATCCATCATCTAAATCTAATTAATCCAATATGGACATTAAACAAATTCATGAATTGGTAAAGCTTGTGAACAAGAGCAATATCGGGGAATTAAGCGTTGAGAAGGATGGTTTTAAAATTACCATTAAGCAAAAAAAAGAAGCCACCCAACATTTTGCTTCGCCAGTGATTCAACAAGCACCCCAATCGCAACAACCTATGTCATTACCTTCGGTTGCTCCTGAAAAGACCAGTGAATCTAAAACAACCGAATCTCCAACAGAAAATTATCTTACAATAAAAAGTCCTATGATCGGGACTTTTTATCGTCAGCAAGGTCCCGGAAAGCCATTGTTTGTAAGCGTTGGCGATGAAGTAGAAGTAGGGCAGGTGGTTTGCATTATAGAAGCGATGAAACTTTTTAATGAAATCGAAAGTGAAGTATCCGGAAAGATTGTAAAAGTTTTGGTTGAAGACGCTTCTCCTGTAGAGTTTGATCAGCCGTTGTTTTTGGTAGAGCCTTAGTTAATTTGCTGATTTTTCAAATTTTCAAATTGAATTACTTTGTTTAAAAAAATACTTATTGCAAATAGGGGAGAAATTGCCCTTAGAATTATCCGTACCTGCAAAGAAATGGGCATCAAAACTGTTGCCGTCTATTCAACTGCAGATAAAGACAGCCTTCATGTAAAATTCGCAGATGAAGCAGTTTGTATCGGCAAACCGGCAAGCATTGACAGTTATTTGAATATTCCACACATCATGGCAGCGGTGGAAATTACCAATGCTGATGCCATACACCCGGGTTATGGTTTTCTTGCAGAGAATGCAAAATTTGCGCAAATATGTATTGATCATGGAATAAAATTTATTGGCCCCACACCAAAGATGATCAATTCGATGGGGGATAAGATTACTGCGAAAGAAACCATGATTGCAGCCGGTGTTCCGGTTGTGCCCGGTGTTGATGGTTTATTAAAAGATCTGGATCATGCAAAAAGATCTGCTGCTGAAGTTGGTTATCCTGTTATTTTAAAAGCGACTGCCGGAGGTGGTGGTAAAGGAATGCGGGTCGTGTGGGAAGAAAAAGATATGGAAAAATCTTTGGAAACGGCAAAAGTTGAAGCAGCGGCTTCGTTTAAAAATGACGGGATTTACATGGAAAAATTTGTGGAAGAACCACGTCATATTGAAATTCAAATTGCCGGTGACCAATATGGAAATGTTTGCCACCTGAGCGAAAGGGATTGTTCTATACAACGACGCCATCAAAAGCTGGTAGAAGAATCTCCATCGCCGTTTATGACACCTGAATTGAGAGAGAGAATGGGTGAAGCTGCCATAAAAGCTGCTTCCGCCATTAATTATGAAAGCGTTGGTACCATTGAATTTCTTGTAGATAAAAATAGAAATTTTTATTTCATGGAAATGAATACGCGTATCCAGGTGGAGCACTGCGTAACTGAAGAAGTGGTTAATTACGACCTGATAAAAGAACAAATAAAAATTGCTGCGGGCGATAGAATCTCCGGAAGAAATTATTATCCGGAAATGCATGCCATTGAATGCCGGATAAATGCGGAAGATCCATACAACGATTTTCGTCCTTCACCAGGAAGAATTACGGTTCTTCATCAGCCGGGTGGCCATGGTGTTCGGGTGGATAGCCACTGTTATGCCGGTTATGTCATTCCGCCTTATTATGACAGCATGATTGGAAAATTAATTACCATGGCGCAAACCCGTGATGAAGCAATTGACACAATGTATCGTGCACTGAGCGAATATGTAATTGAAGGAATAAAAACTACCATTCCTTTTCATCTTCAACTGATGCAGAATGAAGATTTTAGAAAAGGGAATTTTACTACTAAATTTTTGGAAGGGTTTAAGATGAGTTGATTGATTGCGAAAGATTGTTTATTAGTAAAACAAGAAATAACGGTCATTTGTGTTTTATTAAATTCTAATATTCAAAATCCTGTTTCAAACAAAAATTTGCAAACACTAGACTTTTACGATCATCTTCCCGATATTTTTTCCTGAAAAAAGGCCTCCAAAAGCTTCCGGTAATTTATCGAAACCTTCAATAATGGTTTCATGATATTTCAGCGCGCCTGCTTTTATCCATTGAGATAACTGCTGAATTCCTTCGCTGAATTTACTTTTAAAATCACCGACTAAAAATCCCTGCATCAAGGCGCTTCTGGTCACCAGAAGCGGCTCTAAACGTGGCCCAACAGGTGTTTCAGTGGCATTATACAAAGAGATTTGCCCGCATAAAATGATCCTCGCATGAGAATTAATATTTACAATAACGGCATCAGAAATCTTGCCGCCGACATTGTCAAAATAAATATCTACACTTTTTGGGCAAGCATCTTTTACTGCTTTTTTTAAATCCGTAGTTGTTTTGTAATTGATTGCTTCATCAAAATGAAAATGGTCTTTAAGCATTTTAATTTTTTCATCACTTCCGGCGATTGCAACTACCCGGCAATCTTTCAGTTTTGCAATTTGTCCGGCTATGATTCCTACTGCTCCTGCCGCTCCGGAGACGACAACTGTTTCACCAGGTTCTGGTTTACCAATATAAAGTAATCCAAAAAAAGCCGTCAGGCCCGGCATACCTAATATTCCCAAAAAGTATGTTGGATCAGCTATACTTGTATCAATTTTGACAACTGATTGAGCCTTTGAAACTGATTCTGTTGCCCACGGTAGTATTCCTCTTACCAAATCACCTACTTTAAAACCTGCCGATTTGCTTTCTTCTATTTGCCCAATTACATTTCCATAAATAGGTTCATTTACCTGGAAAGGCGGCGCATAAGATTTTACATCATTCATGCGTCCGCGCATGTAAGGGTCCACTGAAAAGTATAATCCTTTTATCAACACTTCTTCATCATTCAAAGCCGGTAGAGTAACGCTTTCTGTGCGAAAATTTTCTTTTGTTGGTACGCCGTTTGGCCGGCTTGCCAAGAGAATTTGTTGTGCATTCATCATTAAATAATTATAGACGAACGATCACAATATATATGCCTGATTGAAGTCAGGATTAAAAGATTTGGAATGGTTTCAAAAGTTCAGAAACGTGGAGAAGTTTCGAATGCCTGATTTAATTTATACAACCTTAGCCATTGTAAAAGAATTGTTATGTAAACTCGGCGTTTAAAAAATCAAACAATATTGATGTACGAAATAAAATTTCATAGTTGGTTGTAGTAAATCATTCTGCATTCATCACTGCATCAGCTAATGATTCATAAGTTGCGTCGTAGCTGTCAAGCCTTTTATCATTGATAAAGAAAGTAGGGGTCCCGTTTACTCCGCTACGGATACCACTTTCAAAATCACTTTCGATCTTTGATGTAACACCGGAACTGTTGCAGTCATTTTCAAATTTATCGATATTCAAATTTAACGTTTCTGCAAAATACATCAGATTGTTTTCATCGAGTTCATCCTGGTGTTCATACAACAGATCGTGCATTTCCCAAAACTTATTCTGAAGAGCTGCTGCTTCTGCTGCTTCAGCCGCTGCCATGGCATCAGGATGCGATTCCTGTAAAGGAAAATTTCTAAATACGAAAAGCAATTCGTTATTATACTGTTTCAATAATTTTTTAATGAGCGGATAAGCATGTCCGCAATGGGAACATTGGTAATCACCATATTCTACAAGCGTAATGGGGGCGCTTGTTTTGCCAATAATATGATCGCGCGGGCCAACCGGCGTGTTTAGCTTTGCCATAACTTATCATTTATTTTTTTCTTTATTCAGTTCTTCCAGCGCGTCCAAAATACCATCAGCGCCGGGATTGATGCCTTCAGGTGAAAGATAACTCCATTGGATGATGCCATTTTCATCCAGCACAAATAATGCACGCAAACTTGTTCCTTCTTTTTCATTGTATGCACCATACTCTTTTGAAACTTTTCCTTTTGGTTCAAAATCTGCAAGCAATGGAAAGTGAAGATTACGATGTTTGGAAAAGGCCAGGTGGCACCATTTGCTGTCCACAGAAATTCCTAAAATTTGGGCATTATATTTACGGAAAAAACTAAGTGTTTCATTGTACAAACCCATTTGATCGCTACAAACAGGGCTCCAGTCAGCAGGATAAAATGCCAGTATTATCCGCTGCCCTTTCAGGTCTGATAACTTTAATTTTTGATCCGGTGTTGAATTTAATTCAAAATCAGGCGCAGGAGTTCCTTTTTGTAAAATCATACTTGAGAGTTAAATCGATTAATTTATTTGTTCCTGAAAACAAAAATTATTATCAAGATTAATGCCGTTATTTGGAAAATACAAAGACGGATTACCTAATAGATAAATGATCACTCACAAAAACGACATAACCTTTACGCTGGTTTATTTTGATGAAGAAATGAAAGTTGAAACTTATGAGGGTGAATTCAGAAATCTGATGATCCTTATTAATGAAAAAATTTATGTTGAAGATTTTGGCGAATGTAAGGGAATAGGCAGATGCGGCACTTGCCTGATAGAAACTGAAGGGATCATCGGAGGTAATGAAATGGAGAGAAATGAAAAAAGTACGCTTGCAAAATGCGCTGTTAAAAAAGCAAACCTTCGTTTGTCGTGCCAGATCATGATCAACAAATCACTTCAAAATTCTGTAATAAAAATTGTTGAAGAAAGAGAAGATGTGAGGTGAATATTGAAACAGTGAAGAAACAAATAAATGACATTTTTGTTTTCTCAAAACTGCTAAACTCTTCCAAACTTTCTGAAACCATTCAACTATTCTTGTCTCTTTCCAACTCTCAAAAACAAATTCTTCATACATTTATCTCTAAAAATAATTTGTCTTGAAACATTTTTTTGCGTTTTTTATTTTTCTTTCCGTTTCTTTTTTTGCAATTGCCCAATCAAAAATTCCCGGTTATTATATCCAGCAAAAAAGTTTTACGGATTCGCTTTTGCAGATTGTCCATCAGGCAAATCTTGATGGAACTTATGACGCTGGTGATGATGGAATGGAAAAAATTTCATTCGCTGTCATTGATTTGAATGGGCGCAGGCCGTTGATAGGAGGGGTGAACATGGAAAATTTTATTTATCCTGCCTCTGTTTATAAAATGTATGTAGCAATGGAAATTTTAAAACAAGTGAGTAATGAAGAGTATTCTTTATACAAGTCCTATGTGGTAAAATCTCCTAACGATGTAGATCACACTTCAGAAATAAGCTGGGATCCAAGGCCGCTTTTAAAAGACGGGGATACGGTAACAGTTGATTATTTATTAGACCTGATGATAACAAGAAGCGATAATTCAGCTGCGAATTGTATGATCGATATTGCGGGAAGAAAAAATATCAATGAAACGATGCATGAAAACGGTTGGTATGGTAGTGAAGTAACGCGCAAATTTTTGTCCAGGAAGTTTGAAGATTCGGGCTATGATACCATTAGAAGTACCGTTACCAGTGCATTACACGCTGCCGACTTCATGTATAAGATTTATAAAAACGAATTGGTAAACCCGTGGGTAAGCCAGCAACTAAAAGTTCTGCTAGGAAGACAATTAGATACCACCAAGCTTTCTATCGGCCTTCCACATACGGCTATGTTTTATCATAAAACCGGTTGGTGGAATTATTTTACTAATGACGTTGGCATCGTTGACGATCGTGATATAAGATACATTATTGCCTTATTTACACCGATAACCGAAATGGAGGTAAGACCGAGAATGAAGGAACTATCACGAAGAGTTTATGAAATGATGAAAAGAAAATATGCAAAGAAATAATTCAAAAATTATTGCACCTTTTGAGCGTTAAATTTGCAACATGATGCCATCGCAGATATATTACTTGTTTGTTATTTTTTTCTGCATTTTCGCTGCCTGCAATTCCAATGATAAAGAAATAAGACGCAGGCCTTCGGAAGTAAATACGATTCAGCAAATAAAAGATCAAATAAAACTGCATCCTGATTCACTGATGTTAAAATCAGACCTGATTGAAGCTTATAGAAATGAAGGTTATTATGACTCTGCCATTTCGATCGCTGACCAGGAATTAAAGAAAGATAGTGGCAGCGCTTATTTGTGGAATATTAAAGCTTCTTTATACTTTGAAAATAATGATACGTTGAATGCGATAAATTCGCTTGAGCATGCCATTAAAATCTACCCGCTGCCTGATTATTTAGCAGCTTTGGGAACTGTGTACGCGGAAATGAAAAACAAAAATTCACTCACAATTGCAGATCAGCTTTTGCGAACAAACAAAGCAAAATCAGGCAAAGACGCATACTTTATAAAAGGACTTTATTATAATTATGTGAATGTGCCACAAAAGGCAATTGTCTATATGGACAGTGCGTTGAACCTTGATTTTACTTACATGTATGCTTACCGTGAAAAGGCGATTGCTTTGTATAATGAAATGAAATATAAAGATGCGATCAAAGTTTTAGAGCGTGCTGTCACCATTCAAAATAATTTTGATGAAGGATATTTTTGGCTGGGAAAATGTTATGAAAAATTGAATCAAAAGGATGAGGCTATTCAAAATTATCAGAATGCTTTATTGTATGATAAAAATTATGATGAAGCAAGAGAAGCACTGCAGAAGCTTCAAGGAAATAGTAAGTAGTAAGTAGTAAGTAGGAAGTAGGAAGTAAAAAGTAGAAGTTTTGTAGTGGAATGTCGAATAATCTGATGTTCAGTAATGAATAACCCAATAATTTAATAATTCAGTAATTCAATAATTAAAAAACCTTATGCCACTCGTTGCTCCATCGCTTTTAGCCGCTGATTTTTTGCATCTTGAATTCGAATGCAAAATGCTGAATGAAAGCCATGCAGATTGGTATCATCTGGATGTAATGGATGGCCGGTTTGTGCCTAATATCAGTTATGGAATGTCTGTTATAAAACAAATCAGAAAAGCTACAGATAAATTTTTTGATGTTCACCTGATGATTTTAGAACCTGAAAAATATGCTGAAGAATTTAAAGATGCCGGGGCAAATAGTTTGACCATTCACCAGGAAGCTTGTCCTCATTTACACAGAAATATTCAGCAAATCAAATCGCTTGGGATGAATGTGGGAGTCGCCATTAATCCGGCAACTCCTGTTTCTTTTTTGCAGGATATCATTGCAGATATTGATTTGGTTTTAATCATGAGCGTGAATCCGGGTTTTGGAGGACAAACATTTATAGCACATTCAATTCAAAAAATAAGGGAAGCAAAAACGTTAATCGACTCAACAAATTCAACCGCAAAAATTGAAGTGGACGGAGGAATTTCTTTAAAAAATGCTGCTGATATTGTCAAAGCCGGAGCAGATATTTTAGTAGCCGGCAGTTCAATATTCAGTTCTGAAAATCCAAAAAAAACGATTGAGAAAATGAAGGAATTGTAATTTGAATTATTGGTAATTGAGAGCCCGCTGTATTAAAAAGTTGTACAGCAAAGAAACAAATATCACAGATTTCTATTCTCCTTTTATGAATTATATTTTATCATAAATCTGCTGTAATACAGACGCTGTCTGCTTCAGCCAATTCGTTTCTTTCGTATCCCAATCATATTTTTTCACAAGCGCATCTTCCAGCATTTGCCTTCCTTTAAACGCTTGTTCTGGTGAATAAAAGCAATTGATCCATTTTTTATCCAGTTTGTTTTCGCTCTGAATTGTGATGCCACCCTGATACCAATTCAGGCAACAAGGTAAGCCAATCAAATCCAGGTTTGTTGCATCTCCATTTACCAAACCAGTGAAATAATATTGATAAAACCGTACAAAATCTTTAATTCGTTTTTTTATTTCTTCATCAGTTTCAGCTTTTTTTGGTTTGACGCTCCATTGATAATTTTGTTTTGCAAATGGATTTTTATTTACGTCTGGCCACCGGGTATTTGTTGATTTGTAAGTAAGTTCAGAGACGTGTTTGTTTTCCAGCCGGTTTAGCAATAGTTCGTCTTTATGCAAACGGTTCATTGTATAAACCGCTTTTCTTCCGTCATCGAATTTTGCCTCGATCTTATTCCCATTTAACTTAAATTTTCCATAACTCATTTCACCTGCAGGATTTTCAAGGAATGAAGAATCTGTCATAAATACAATTCCTGATTCAAGCAAAATACCTTCCTTATTTGTAAAAGAAATGTCCTTTGAGGTAGGATGTTCTGCGTCAGATAATTTCCAATACTGACAAAGAAGTTGAAACGAATCTCTTTTTACAACACTCGGCGTTTCTACTATTTTTTCATTTTTGTCGGAAGACGGCGTTACACAATTACTAAAAAAGATTGCGATAAAAATGATGATCAGGGGTATTAATTTTCTCATTTTTCAAAAATAATAAAATTGAAATGAAGCGGGTAATAAATGTAATTTTATCCCCTTACTGTTTTATTTTTCGCAAAACAAATCCAATCAGTTATCCTCAAATTTTCATTGTACCATTTCATAAAATATTATCTTCACTTTATGAGACTAACGGTTTTTATTTTTCTTGTTTTTATAGCTCTTTCGTCTTCGGCGCAAAAGAAAGTTGCTTTTGTATCGGGAAAAGTTATTGATGAAAATGAAAATGCTGTAGCTGGTGCAACCGTTACGATTCTTGGCAAACAAAACGGAATCCTTACCTCTGATTCTGGCAGTTTCAGGATAAAAGTTCCTGCAGAAAAAGCATTTGCTCTTATTTTTTCTCATGCAGATTTTCACGATGTTCAAAAAAATTTTTATTTAAGCGAAAGCGAAGAAGAACAAGTAACGGTGCGGCTTTTGAGAAATAGCAAAACCCTTGAAACAGTTGTTATCAGTGATGAAAAAGAAAGAAAGGAAACCGGGTTGATAAAAATAAATCCAAAGAGCGCAGTAACACTTCCGGGTGTTACAGGGGGCGTTGAAGGATTGATTAAAACTTTGGTTGGAAGTAATAATGAACTTACTTCACAATATTCTGTGCGCGGTGGAAATTATGACGAGAACCTAATTTATATAAATGATTTTGAAATTTACCGGCCATATCTGGTGCGTAACGGGCAACAGGAAGGACTCAGTTTTATCAATCCTGAGCTGGTAAAAAATATTGATTTTTATAATGGCGGTTTCCAGGCAAAATATGGGGATAAGATCAGCAGTGTACTCGATATCCAATATAAAAAACCGGTAACTTTTGGTGGTTCTGTTTATATTAGTCCTCTTGAACAAGGTTTACACCTGGAAGGTAGTTCAAAAAATAAAAAGCTCTCGTGGCTCTTTGGTGTAAGAAATAAAACGTATAAGAATTTACTGAGCAGCCAGGAAACAAAAGGAAATTATGTTCCATCTGCGTCTGACGTTCAGGCTTATCTTACTTATAAGATTTCGCAAAAATTACAACTGGAAGTTTTGGGAATCATTTCCGGCTCGCGGTTTTCATTAATACCAGAATCTGCCCAAAAATCTACCGCTGTTTTTTCTCCTTTATTTACCGCCAATCTTGGCCTTGATATATTTTTTGATGGGCAGGAGAAGGATAATTACAGCAATAATTTAATCGGTGTCAGCCTTGTTCATTCAGTAAATAAAAAAGTAAAATTAAAATGGATGATGAGCCGGTATGGCGATAATGAAAATGAAAATTTTGATATTACCGGAGCGTATCTTTTTGGTGAAAGAAGTTTTGATAAAACCAAGCCTGACTTTGGAAAAATAATCAATCCATTAGGTGCCGGAGTGTATCAAAATTATGCACGAAATGCACTGGATATACAGGTTTACAACTTTAGCCATAAAGGAAGTTATGAACTGGGAAAACATTTTTTGCAATGGGGCGCAGGAATAGATCATACAATTATTAATGATCATGTAAATGAATGGGAATTCCAGGACAGCGCCGGATATTCTTTGCCTTTCAATCCAAATCAAATTAATCTTAGCAACGTTTTAAAATCTGATGCAAATCTTACTGTGGATAAATACAGTGGTTACATGCAGGATAATATTCGTTTGTCTGGCACCGTTACACAAGTAACTTTGCAGGCAGGCGTAAGATTTAATTACAATTCATTCAACAAAGAATTTCTGATAAGCCCGCGTGCCCAGATCAGTTACAAACCCGACTGGAAAAACGATATTGTTTTCAAAGCTTCTGCCGGAATCTACGATCAGCCACCGTTTTACCGGGAAATGAGAAGGTATGATGGCTCCGTTAACACAGCCTTAAAAAGCCAGAAAAGCATTCAATATGTCGCGGGATTTGATTATAATTTATCTCATGGTAATACGCCGATGCGCATTACAACAGAAGCGTATTATAAATCCTTGTGGGATGTGGATCCCTACGATATTGATAATTTACGAATTCAATATTTTGGTGAAAATAACGCACGGGCTTATGCCGCAGGAATTGAAACAAGACTTTTTACTGAGTTGGTAAAAGATGCGGAAAGCTGGTTCAGCATTGGCATTAGCCGGACGAAAGAGAATATCGACAATGATTTTTATTACACTTTTAAAAATGCAGAAGGAGAAGTTATTTCAGCAAAAACAACAGACCAGGTAGTAGCAGATAGTGTAAAGACCAATGTGGGATGGGTAAGAAGGCCAAGCGATAGATTGATTACGATGGGATTATTTTTACAGGATTATTTGAGCACCAACAAAAATTTTAAGGTTCATTTGAATATGATCTATGGGAGTAACATGAGTTACAATATTCCGAACAGCGTGAGATATCGGAATGCACTGATAATAGAGCCGTATATCAGAGTAGACATAGGTTTCAGTGCATTATTATTAAGCGAAAAATCATTAAGGCGAAGCCATTCACCGTTCAGAAGCTTTGAAAATATCTGGGCAAGCCTGGAAGTATTTAACCTGATTGATCGTGCAAATGTGATTTCATATCAGTTGATAAAAGACTTCAATAATGATATTTTTACGATTCCAAACCGGCTAACTCCCCGAATGCTCAACTTTAAATTGCTTGCAAGATTTTAATTCAATTTTTTTTAAAATCCCTTTGCTGAGGAAGATAGAAAATAGGGTGATAAGGTTTTCGAAAAGAAACAGCAGCTTGTTACTAAGGTTAACATTAGCAGAGAGGCTGGATTCAATCATATGACAACAACTATAGTGCAATTTCAGAAAACACGAAACATCATTATTCCTTTGTTTACTGTAAGTTTCAGCCAGAATATCCATACATCCGCTGTACTTCTTTTACAATACTTTCGATTTCAGCGTCTTTGCCTTTTGCATCATAAGGTTGCTTGAGATCACTCCCAAAAACAAAAGCGACCGTTTGCCAGAAACGTGCGGTAAATCCGCCTTTTAATTCTTTTAAAATATCATAACAATCAGTACCGCCGGTTTCCCGGTTGATGAGCTTCATCAAAACTTTTCCCTGGTAAACGGATAAATTTTTTAAAGGTTCGGTGAATTCTTTTTTCAATTCTTTTTCACGGCTGTTAATATACCGGGTTACTTCCTGTTTATTTGGATTATGGGCTATGTGATTTTCAATATCGCTGAATACCCAACCGGCGCGTTTTGCATATGGATATGTAACATAAACCGCATTTCTTAATCTTGTCCATTCTGCTCTTGCGGCAGCATTTCTTTTGCCCCAGACATATACTCCGGCCAGAATTTTTGCTTCTATCGTATCGCCTTCATAAACCACTGCTGAGCAAATGATCGTATCGTTAACGCCATGATGCGCGAAAATGGGAATAAATGAAGGCTGAGCCGTTTGTGTTTGTGTCTGTGTTTGGGCTTTGCCTTGGAAGGAGGTAAATAACAATACCAATACCATCAGGGAAAATAGAAATCGCGGTATGCTAAGTTTGGTACACATTGCTCCTGTAAATTTATAATTTTTAAAATCAAAATCAAAGGATATGTTATAAAGGTTTTCTTGTAAAAAACGTTAATTATTTGCAAGTAGGAAAAGATAAAACAAAAATGCCAATACCAGGCCTATTGACACATAAGCCCAAATTCTTGGCGCTTTTACACGATTTACAAGAGATACAATAAATCCAACTGACATGATTACCAACCCAAGCCAAACCAGATTGATATAAGGAAAATAATATGCTTTCAACGTAATAAAATCAGTGAGTTTATCAGTTTCTTTTGAATTGATTTTAAACTTTTTGTTCGCTGCAATTCCTGAGAAATTTAAATACAGGTTTTGAGCACTTACAGTGTCATTTATAAAATTTAATTCCTGGTTTTGAATGACCAATGCAGGATAAGCCTTATAACTGGTACCGTTATCACTGTACACCGTAATGTTTGCTACAAGTGCTGTATCTGCAGGAGAAAAATGGAACCTTTCATTATCCGGATTTTTTTCAACATCATTTAAAACATAATATCCTTTTGAATAAAAAACCGAATCACCAATAGCAAGTGTATGTGGTTTAAAAGTAGTGGTATCCTTAGATGCATCCGGAACTGAAATCGTAGATATATAAGTAAAAATATCGTGTGTCAGATAATGTTTTGTTCCCGGGTTCGAGGTAAGATTATTATCCTTCATCCGGTAGGCATCGGGAGATAGAACAAAATCTTCATCTACTTTTCCTGAAACACTGTCAATTTTTTGAAAATGCAAATTATAGAACGTGCGGTCTTTTTCATTGGAAGCAGAATCGTTTATATACGTTACGGTATATTTTCCCATGCGTGTCGGCACGTCTTTTAAAAGCGTCAGATTTTCCATCGGATTTTCTGTTCCGCGTCCGGTCGGGTCTTTGGCAAATGGAATAAATAACCCTGTTTTGCTATTGTCGCTGATCACTTTTTTATTTCCTGAGGAAATAAGCATTCCCCCAATCATTAAGGCAAACCCCAAATGAGAAATCGCTGCACCGCCCGCTTTTAAATTCCATTTTAAAACTGATTTCAAATAAAATGCATTGGCTAAAACAGAAAAAATAGAAGCAAATAAAGCAAGATTAACAGCCACTAAAAAGCCCGGACCTTTTTGAGTATAATCTACCGGGTAAAAGATCATCAGCAAACCTGTTCCAACAACTGAAATGCCGAGTGGCCATCCAATTCTTTTTATCAAATATTTCTTATCAGTATTTTTATATCTCAAAAATTGAGAAACGCCGGTCAACAATCCCACAATCACTGCAACCAACACCAGCACTTTATTGTACGCGAATTCACGGTCCTGCGGGTCAGCTAAATTGGTTCCAAAAATTTTATTATAAACCGGTAAAGAAGTAATTGAAATTACAAACAACGCGGAAAGAAAAAGAATCAAAGCGCCGATAAACATCCAGAATTCCCTGGAAGACATATCTTCCTCTTTTTGAATGGAAGGGATTTTTGAATAATTTTTGAAAAACAAATAAAATACCGGCAAAGAAATGGCAAGGACATAAATTCCGATCAGTACATTCATTGCAGTTCCAGCTTCTGTAAATGAATGCACAGAAGTGTCGCCGAGGATACCGGTTCTGGTGAGGAAAGTGGAATAGAGAACAAACAAATAAGTGAGAATGATAAAAAGATAAGAAGCTCTTAAAGCATTTTTTGTTGAATTAAAAATTGCCATACAATGCAATCCGGCAACCAGAATCAGCCACGGGACAAACGCCGCATTTTCTACCGGATCCCATGCCCAATAACCACCAAATGAAAGGGATTCATAAGCCCATTTTCCACCCATCATAATTCCGGTGCCAAGAACACAAGCGCTAAACAAAGTCCATGGCAGCGCTGCTTTCACCCAGCCGCCCCAATCTTTTGAAACAAGAGAGGAATAAGCAAAAGCAATCGGAACAATGGTGCTGGCAAAACCTAAAAACAAGATCGGCGGATGAATCACCATCCAATAATTTCTCAATAGCGGATTTAAACCAATGCCATCTTTTATGAAAGTAAGATAATTCGGCTGTGAAAAAATAGGGCCGGCAAGTTCATTTCGTGTAAGTACGAATGGACTGCTGCCGATACGAACGTTGAAAATGTACAAACCCAATATCATCAGGATCAGGAAAAATTGAGCAGTATTTACGATGCTCATTATCGACGCTTCTCTTTTTTTTGCAGTAAAAATTAAAACCATTCCAAGTGCACAATGCCATAAAGCCCATAAAAGAAAACTGCCTTCCTGCCCTTCCCAAATGCAGGCCAACAGGTACTTTGGCTCTAATTCTTTTGACGCATGTTTATAGACATAGAGATATTCATAGTAATGGTTCGAACAGATATAATAAATACAACCAAAGACGGCAAAGAGAGAAAACACTTGTATAAAAAATGCCCCACGGGCAAAACGAATCCACGATTGCCTTTCGTTTTCAAGCCGTGTTTTCGAAGCAGTAAAATAGGAGATTGCGGAAACGATAGAAGCGACAAAAGCAAGTAATACGAAAAAATGCCCTACCTGTCCCGGTAGTAAATGTTCATTCTCAAAGGTCATGATGCAGTCTTAATATTGGGTAACCGTTTTTTCTAATTGTTTTTTATCGTCTTTGTATTTGGATGGGCATTTCAGCAAAATGTCATTACATTCAAAAACATTTCCTTCCATTTTCCCTTTCAAAACCACGCGCTCACTTTGTTCCAGTTCTGCAGGTTTTGTATTTCTGTAAATGACCTGTGTGCTGTTGCCCAGGCTATCTACGGCATAGAATGAAAGATAATTCGGATCTTTCAGAGCATCATATTGAATAGGCTTGGACTTGTCAAGTTTGGCGATCAGATGTACATATTGCCCCTGCTTTTCTTTTGCAGAACCTATCGTATCATAAGTTGAAAAATCTACAGAATACATTAATAATGCACCAATAGCGGCTGCAATAACTACTAAAATGATAATACTGGAAGTTTTCATCTATTGCTATTTTGGAAGTGCAAATTTAATGAAAAATGCGATGCTAAACTTTGAATTTTGCCTGCTGTTATTTGCCCAAATGAGAATATTTGTCCGTAGAAAAGCAATGGTTTTATTGGCGTCCGAACTTTGCTGATGCAGGTGGGATTGACTTTATAAAAGAAAAATAACAGATATAAATGAAAAAAGCCCCGTTAAAAACGAGGCTTTTATTTTTAATTATTGGTCAGCATCTTTAATTACTGGTCAGCATCTTTTTTGGTCTTCATCTTCACGACTCCGTTCTTTTTTACTTTATATTTTTTTATATCAGCCGCGTTGTTTTTCCATGGTTCTGTGCCATTGTATTTTAAAGAAAACCGCGGTGATGTTTTCTCAAGAGTGACCGTTGTAGGTAATGTTTGTGTTTCTGTCCAGGTTGTTCCGGTATTATCCTTGTACCAATAATTTCCTGTTGCTTCATCAAAATAAACATTTGAGGAAGGATAATAATAATACTTGTGAACGGTTGTGGTGGTGGAATCGGTTACCTGGGCTGAGGCGGTCAGCATGGATCCGCTAATCAGCATCAAAAAAAGGATCTTTTTCATAGTGTTATATTTTTTTCTTTAAAATATTCAAGTAATATGCCAGAATTGTTTTTGAATCCCAACCGCTAAAATGTTCTGAACGGAAATAAAGATATTATCACTTGATAATCTTTATGTTATGATTCAAATAATTTTTATTTTTTAACAGTAAAGCCAGAAATAGCGTTAATTCTTCTCTATTTTCTGTTGTCCATTTGCCTTCTTTTTGATCATGAAAGAAGTTGTAAAATATTTTTTTGTCAAAAGCGGTCATTCTCCTAAACCTTTTCCAATATCTTGCAGTTGTGAAGGAAAAGTTAGTTGTAATTGGAGGCGGCGCTGCCGGTTTTTTTTGTGCGGTAAATGCAGCGGAACACTGCGCCGGACTTGAAGTGGTAATAATTGAAAAAACGAATAAATTATTAAGTAAAGTAAGAGTAAGCGGAGGCGGACGCTGCAATGTTACGCATGCCTGTTTCAGCATTTCTGAAATGATTAAAAAGTACCCTCGTGGAGAAAAGTTTTTAAAACAGGCATTTCATGTTTTTTTTACAACAGACACGATAGAATGGTTTGAAACAAGAAATGTGAGATTAAAAACCGAAAGTGATGGCAGAATGTTTCCTGAGAGCAATTCTTCAGAGACCATCATTCATTGTCTTTTGCAACAGGCAAATAAATATGGCGTAGAAATTCTCATGAACCGTGAGATCGTAAATATTGAAAAAACAATCTCCCAAAATACGAATGAAATTTTCAGATTATATTCTAAAAACGGCAGTATTATAGATGCTGATTTTGTTTGCATTGCCTGCGGCGGTTTTCATAAACCAGAGCAATATAAATGGCTTACGAAGCTTGGGCATAGCTTTGAAAGCCCTGTTCCATCATTGTTTACGTTTAATGTTCCGAAGAACCGGATTTCAGAGTTAATGGGAATTTCTGTAGAAAATGTGCAGGTAAAAATCAACGGAACCAAATTTTCTCAGCGAGGCCCTTTGCTCATTACTCATTGGGGATTTAGTGGGCCGGCAGTCCTGAAATTATCTGCTTTTGCAGCAATCGAGCTTGCGAAAATGAATTACGATTTTTCAATCACCATAAACTGGCTTGCAGATTTTCACGAGAATTCTCTTTTAGAAAAATTAAGAACGATCAGGAATGAATTGGCTTCAAAAAAAATGATTAACAAAAATCCCTTCAACCTTCCGCAGCGGTTATGGGAATATCATTTGCAGGAATGCGGAATCGATCCGGAAATTAGATGGGCCGACCTACCTGCAAAGCAACAAAATCAGCTGTCCAAACAATTGTGTTCACAGCAATTTTTTATAAAAGGAAAAACCACTTTTAAAGAAGAATTTGTAACAGCCGGCGGAATAAAATTAACCGAGATAGATGCAATTACCATGGAAAGTAAAATAGTCCCAAATCTTTATTTTACAGGAGAAATTTTAAATGTAGATGGAATAACCGGTGGTTTTAATTTTCAACACGCGTGGACAAGCGGCTGGATTGCAGCAAAAGAAATTGCAAGAAAGTCCATGCTTCATCATGGCTGTTAAATCTGCGAAAACAGAAATCCATGTTATAACTTGCTTTGTTGAAATCTAATGTTCTGATCGTCATAAAAATTTACCAAACGCGAAACATTTTCTTTTAGATAAAAGTATTTAAATACTTTTATTAACCCACCTTTGCATTCTAAATTCTGAATTATGGAAATGAAAGAAATCTATAGCAATGAAAAATACAAAGTATTAAATGTAACTTTAAATGTGGGTGAAAAAATGCCTTTGCATGAAGCTACTTCAGATGCATTTATCATTTGCAGAAAAGGAAAAGGCCGCATCACTTTTGAAGATAGGATTGTGGATTTATCCAACGGCGATACTTTGTTAATAAAAGCGTATGATAAACATAAGATGGAGATCCTCGAAGATTTTTGTTCCTGTATCACTTTGGAAAATGATGGTAAAATAAAATTTTCTTAAGCTCGTTGTATTTCTTCCGAAATTTCATTAGAAGGGCGAATATTATTAAACAGAATCTATCTTATTTCTTTCTTTGCTGGACAGAGTAAGCACATCCGATCATTACTCCATTTTCACTTGCTGCCATAAATGTTGGATTAATCCATCGGCCAAACCGATTTTTGGAACATAGATCTCGTCAGCTCCTGCCCATCGCATCACGGTAAGATAAATTTTTAAAGCAGGTACAATTACATCAGCGCGATCTTCCTTTAATTTATAAATACTGATCCGGTCGTGTAAAGAAACATTGCTTAATTCTTTGTAATAATCACGCAGCAAATCAAGCGACAACGGCTTTCCATCTTTTCGTTTGCTTAATGAAAATACTTTATTGATATTTCCTCCTGATCCAATAGCGACAACGGTTTTAAAGCCTTTCGTTTTATTTTTTACCACTCCTTTCATTTGATCCCACGAAGAATCAGGAACCTGGTTTTTAAGCAACCGGATCGTACCAATATTGAATGATTCTTTGAAGATCAGTTCATTATTGCAGAAAAAAGTTAACTCGGTGCTTCCTCCGCCTACATCAATATACAAGTACGAATGTTCTTTGTCAAGGTTTTCAGCAATATGATTTTCAAATACGAGCGAGGCTTCAAAACTTCCTGAAATAACTTCTATTTCAATTCCTGTTGCCTCTTTAACCAATGAAATAATTTCTTTTGAATTCGCGGCATCACGCATGGCAGAAGTAGCGCAAGCTTTCATGGCTTTTACCTCGTAAGCATTTGATATATGTAGAAAACCACGCATCGTTTCGAGAAACAATTCAATTTTTTTATCAGAAATTTTGCCTGTTTCAAAAACGTCGAAACCCAGTCGCAGCGGTACTCTTATAAGACTTAATTTAGTAAAGCACGGTTTGTTATTTTCTTCGTCGGTAACTTCTGTTACCAATAGCCGTGCTGCATTGCTGCCAATATCTATTGCTGCGAGTTTCAAATCTTAATATTTTTTTCTGAGTAGATAATTATAAATCCGGATCTGCGACCGTACTTTTTTTGTACCATCTGCCTGCACATACCTGTTTGAAAGTTCATTATCCAATATCCTCGCTTTCACGTTATCGCTCAGTTGAATCTCCATGATATCTTTCAATTCCTTTTGAATATTTTTATCATAAATCGGGCATGCTGCTTCTATGCGGTGATCCAGGTTTCTAACCATCCAGTCGGCGGAAGAAATAAAATATTTTTCTTTCCCATCATTGTGAAATATCATCACTCTTGCGTGTTCCAGGTATTCATCAATAATGCTGATTGCTTTTACTTTTTTCTTAAATTTTTTATTCTCTGTGAACATGCAACAGATCCCCCTTATCACCATTTTAATTTTTACACCGGCACGTGCGGCTTCATAAAGTTTTAAAATTAATTCTTCGTCGCTTAGAGAATTTAATTTCAAAATAATGGACGCAGGTTTATTCTCTTTAGCGTTTTTAATTTCCTTATTGATAAGCGTAATGATGTGTTTCCTCATGTTTACCGGACTTACCCATAATTTATTACATGCCTTCAGTGATTCAAGGTTCTTTGGATTTTCAAGGTAATTAAATATCCTGTTTACATCAGCCATGATCTGCCTATTGCTGGTAAGCAGGCAATGATCACCATACAGCAGGCTGGTCTTTTCATTCAGATTGCCGGTGCTTACAAATCCATATTGTATCATCTGGTTATTTAATCGCTTTTTGATCAGGCAAAGTTTTGCATGCACTTTCAAATTTGGCAAACCTACAAAAACCTTCACCCCCGCATCTTCCAATATTTCTTTCCACTCAATATTTGCTTCCTCATCAAAACGCGCTCTTACTTCCAGCACTGCAGTAACTGATTTCCCATTTCGCACCGCATTAGTAAGCGCATTGATGACATTGGAATTTTCCGCAAGACGGTAACAGGTTACTTTGATGCTGATAACATCAGGAGCGATCGCCGCTTCGCGCAAAACATCTATTACAGAATCAAAGGAATGATAAGGAAAATTTAAAAGTACATCTCTTTGCAAAATAACTTCCATAACGCTATTTACGTTCTGCAGAAGCGGATGAATAAAAGGTTTTTTCCTAATGCTTTTTTCATGAAAAAGCTCGTCCGGAAAATTCATAAAATCTTTGAAATTGTGAATGCGTTCCCCTGATTGAATGATATCTTTATTCGAAAGTTCCAGTCTTTTGATCAAATAATTCAGAAGGCTGCTGTCTATCTCTTTATCGAAAGTAAACCGAACAGGCTTTGCTTTTTTGCGGTTTTTTAATCCTTTCTGTATCTTTTGAATCAGTGAAGTAGTAAGGTCATTATCAATGTCTATTTCCGCGTCACGCGTTACTTTTATAATGTTTGAAGAAAAAGTATCATACCCAAAAAAAGAAAAAATTTGCGGAAGGCAAAACCTGATAATATCTTCCAGGAGAATGATGTACCGGTAATTTTCTTTTGATGGAAGTATTACAAACCTCGACAACCTGGAAGGTACAGAGACCAGCGCAAAACGATCCGGAACTGATCCATCCGTTTTAGACAATTTACAAGCCAGGTATATCGATTTATCATTGAGAGTCGGAAACACACGGAGATTTTCCAGCATCAGCGGAACAATATTACTTCTGACACAATCACTAAAATACGCAAGGACAAATTCCTGCTGTTCTTCGTTTAATTGTTTTTCATTCAGAATAAATATTTGCTGCTTCCTTAATTCTTCAATGATAATTTTCCACGTTCGGTTAAATTGATTCTGATGACTGGTTACTTTAAAATTAATTTCTTCCAAAATCATTTCCGGTGACGATTCCAGGTGCATGTTTGCTTTGTTTCCCAACTGCAACATGCGCTTTAAGGTAGCAACACGAACCCTGAAAAATTCGTCTGAATTGCTTGAAAAAATACCAAGAAATTTGATGCGTTCTTTTAATGGCACACTTTCATCTCCGGCTTCCTGAAGTACTCTTCCGTTGAATGCAAGCCAGCTTATATCGCGTAAAATTATTTTGCGTTTGTCCATCACCGTTCGTGTTATTCATTGCCGCTGATCCTCCGAATAATTCCTGTTGTTGAAAATCCTTCTTTTATAGGAATGATTTCTATTCTGCCTCCGTTTTCGAGCACTTCTTTGGATCCCACCATTGTTTCCATTGTGTAATCACCTCCTTTTATCAATACGTCTGGTTTGATAATTTTAATGAGTTCCAGTGGTGTTTCTTCATTAAAAATTACTACTGCATCCACCATGATCAATGAGGCAATAATCAAAGCACGCGAATATTCATTATTTACCGGGCGGCCTTCGCCCTTTAATTTTTTTACTGAGGCATCAGAGTTTACTCCTACAATTAATACATCTGCAAAGGAAGCCGCTTCTGATAAAACTGCAATATGTCCTTCATGTAAAATATCGAATACGCCATTTGTAAATGCGATCGTTTTACTTTTCAATCTTATTCTGGTTACTTCCTGTTTTATTTCTTCAACCGTAAATATTCGTTGATTCAGCGTGTCGCTTTTTTTCATTTTTATTTTTATTTTGATAAATTAATAACCCGAAGCAAATAATTCCTACTACAATAATAATACCCGTGGTAACTCCCCACATCAGCCACCCAAAAGAAATGTTATCTACATCATAAATAAGAAGTACCTGCTGGACAGCAATCGGGAAAGCGCCTAATCCACCGGGGGAAACGATCATAGCCAATGTAGCCAGCGAAAGAACACTGAAAGCCGCACTGATACCGAGGGAAGAAGTTGCCGAAAGTGCAGAAAAACCGATGTAAACTTCAAACAAATAACACATCCAGATGAAGAGAGTATGTGCCAGGAATTTTTTTCTTTTTTTTAAATGCAATATGGTTGAAAATCCTTCTTTTAAACCGATATGAATTCCTTTCACTTTAATAATATAAGGATGATGTTTGTAGCGCCTGAGGATCAATTTTGCTAGGAAAAAAAATAGGCTTGCAAGAATTAAAATGATCAAAACAATTAGCCACACCGGAAAAGCATGCCTGGATTTTGCTACCTGAGCGATCTTTGTTTTTATAAAATCGCTTACTATTTGTATCTGGATCAAAAAAGTGATCAGGATTAAAACCGCATAGCAAAAAAGATCGAGGATGCGTTCGAGCAGGATGGTTCCAAAGAGTTTGGTAACCGATATTTTTTCATATCGGCTTAGCAAAGTACATCTCAAAATTTCTCCTGCCCGTGGTAGAAAGGTATTGGCGAGATAACCACACATTAGTGTGTAAAAAGTGTTCGATGTTTTTGGTTTATACCCCATCGGTTCGATGAGAATTTTCCATCTAATGGCACGACTGATATGACCAAGTACTGTGAGGATGAAAACAGGAATGAGGTATATATAATGAGCATGCAATAATGATTCCCTGAACTGAATCTTTTGTAATGGAGTCATTTTACTGATCTGCCACCAGGTTAAAAAAAATCCTATACCAAGGAAGATCAGATATTTTAAAACGGTGAGAAGTTTTTTCTTCATAAAAAGGTACAAGATAATAAACCAATGGTAAATTAATGGTTTATAAATAGATTGTCAATTAATCTCACTTCATCGAAATAGGCTGCGATGAGGAGAACAAGGTCTTCCTTTTCATTGAAATCTTTTACTAAAGCAAGATTATTTCTCTTTGCGAGTTCAAGGTATTCCACTTTAAATCCTTGCTTTTCCAGCTCCGGCACTTCTTTATTTTTTAAGCTTTGAAAGTTTTTATTTCGGTTATTATTTATCGAAAGTAAAGTTTCATGCAATTGAGCCGCCAGTATTCTTTCAGGAGCAGTAAGTCTTAAATTCCGGCTGCTCATGGCGAGGCCGGTTTTTTCGCGAAGGATCGGGCAAATAATCAATTGAACATTTACATCCATGATTTCAATCAATCTTTTGATGACCATGCATTGCTGGAAATCTTTTTGGCCCATAAAAAGAAAATCCGCTTCAACTATGTTTAATAATTTTTCTACTACCAGGCATACTCCCTGGAAATGCCCGGGCCGGAATTTCCCTTCCAAAATCGTTTCCAGGTAGCCCAAATCAAAATGCTTTTGCCGCGATTCTTCGTCCGGATAGATTTCTTTTTCATCCGGAAGAAATAAAATATCGCAGCCATTTGTTTCCAAAAGGAATATATCCTGTTCTATGGTTTTTGGATATTTTTTAAAATCATCAGCATTATTAAATTGGGTAGGATTTACAAAAATACTGGCAACAGTAATTTCAGCGGTCTTTTTGCTTTCTCTTAAAAGAGACAAATGTCCTTCATGCAATGCACCCATTGTTGGAACAAAACCGACGGAACGGTTTGAAATTTTTAATTTCAGAAGCTGTTTTTTCAGGTCTGACGCATGTTTATAAATAATCATAAATCCGTTGTAATTGAGTTCAACATTGAGTTGCACATTTGTATGAACGAAAAAAATGGTAACTTTGCCGCCTGTTAAAAAAAAGATTAAGCTAATTAACCATTTGTAAATGTCGACAAAGAAAAGAATTTTATTCATAGCCAACGAAATGTCTCCTTATCTTGAGATGACAGAATTTGCAGAAATCGTAAACAGACTTGCAGTAAAATCGAATGAATCAGGAATGGAAGTTAGATGCATCATGCCTCGTTTTGGAATGATCAATGAACGCAGGCACCGGCTTCATGAAGTGGTTCGCCTTTCGGGCATAAATGTTTCGGTAGAAGGAGATGATTATCCACTGGTTATCAAAGTAGCTTCTCTTCCCAATGCCAGGTTACAAATTTATTTCCTTGATAACGAAGATCTTTTTAAAAGAAAATCGTTGTTCCATGATGAGAATGAAAAATGGTTTAGCGACAATGCTTTGAGAACGGTTTTATTTTGCAAAGGCGCTTTGGAGACGGTGAAAAAGTTTGGATGGCCACCCGATATAATTCATTGCAGTGGCTGGATGACCGGACTTATTCCGATGTATATTAAAACTGCGTACAAGAAAGAGCCGGTGTTCAGTAATTGCAAAGTGATTTTCACCATTGGCCAAAATACTTACAAGGAAAAAATGGGTAGTGATTTTGCAAAAATTGCCACCATCAATTCGAATATCAAAGAAAAAGATATTGAAGTTTTTAATGAAGGCAGCAACACAGCTATGTTCAGAGGTGGCGCTACTTTCGCCGATGCCATTACTTTTGGTGCAGAAAAAGTTGACAAAAAACTGATCGAGGAATTCAGTAAAGTGCGCGGCAAAAAGGTTTTGAAGTATAATGCCGAATCAGATTTAACAGACTATTTACAATTGTATGCCGACCTTGCCAGCAAATAATTTTCGTTCCAATTTATCTACCCAAATTTTACTTTCAAGTGTCTAAAACCCAATACAAGCCTGCGTTTACAGGGATACTGATTTTATTTTTATTCACATTTGGATGTACAAAAATTGATACCACTTCCCTTGGGCAGAATCTGATTCCGGTAGTAGATAACATCAATACATTCGATACTACATTCAATGTTATCGCCATTAATTATGATGATACTGAGTGCGATACAATTCACAGGAGCAGTCTCATTCCTGTGGGGATTATTTCAAATGATCCTTTATTTGGATCCAGCAACGCTGCTATCTACGTCGAGTTAAAGCCGAACGCTTTTCCTTATACATTTCCAACTGCTGACGCAAGTAGTTTTATAGTAGATTCTGCCATCCTGGTAATGAATTATTCCCACACTTTCGGTGATACAAATGCTTTGGCAAAAGTGAATGTATATCAGCTTACAGATAGTTTTCATGTAGCCGATAATTATACAACCTGTAAAGTTTTGGGTTATGATAATTCTGTTTTATTAGGAACAAAAAGTTATTATCCATCGGTTTTAAAAGATTCGATTCATGCCTATCAGGAGGACGCTGCCAATCAATTAAGAATTCCTCTTTCTAATTCTTTCATCCAGAATTTCATAACAGATTCTGCGCAAATATTCAGAAGCGATAGTGCCTTCATCAATTATTTTAAAGGATTTGCGATCGTGCCGGATGAAACCACTGGTGGACAGGCGCTGAATTATTTTGATTTTACCGGTTCCCGTTTATCAATTTATTTAAGATACAAAAATGCCGGTGTGGCAGATACGAGCGTCATTGCTTTTGGAGTTACCGGATCATCGGGATTATCTAATTCGTTGGTGAGAGACAGGGGTACTTCAGAAATCACGCAGCATCTTTCGCATCCTGCAAACGGCGATAGTTTAATTTATATTCAAACTTCTCCGGGAGCTTATGCTTTGCTTAGCATTCCGGGTTTGAATGGTTTATCGAACCGGGTAATTAATCGGGCAGAATTAATTGTTGATCAGGTTTATTCCACCAATTCTTTGAATAATATTTTTAATGCGCCAATAAATCTTTACCTGGATGTAAAAGATTCAACGTTGAATACTGGAAATTTTACTCCAATTCCATGCGATTTTTCTTCAACCGAATTGCAAACGGGATTCCAATATTTGGGTGGACAATTAAAAACAGTAACCGATAGTTCATCTGGTCAGCCAAGAGGTGAATATGTTTTCAATATATCCCGCTATTTGCAATCTATTGTGACAAAAGGAAAATCGAGTCTGCAACTTAGATTAAGTGCGCCGGATTATGTAACAAATAAGACCACTTATACTGATTGGTGTGGACAAACAATCGGTCCATTTTCAACCCCAAGAAATAACGTAGGAGATGGAAGAGTGAAAATAAATGGAACGAATAATACGCCGACAAGAATCAGGTTGCGTGTAGTTTATTCTAAATTGTAAATAGAATTTTTTGAAACGTTTTCAGCAAAACAATAAATACTTCAAATTTTAATTCTCGTTTTTCTACGTTTTAAAAGAATTAAAACAACTTTCTTCTTGTCGCAAAAACAAAGGAAATTGCATTTTGTCCTATCAATGTGAAACTCTAATTTTGCGGCACAAAAAATAAAATAAAATGCCCTATTTATTTACTTCTGAATCGGTGAGCGAAGGACATCCCGATAAAGTTGCAGACCAGATCAGCGATGCTTTAATTGATAATTTTCTTGCCTTTCGATCCGCAAAGTAAAGTCGCCTGTGAAACACTGGTGACGACAGGACAGGTTGTGCTTGCCGGAGAAGTAAAATCGAAAGCTTATCTTGATGTACAGGAAATAGCAAGAGAAGTAATCAGGAAGATCGGGTATACCAAAAGTGAGTACATGTTTGAAGCAAATTCGTGTGGAATCCTGTCCGCAATCCATGAGCAATCTGCTGATATCAACCAGGGTGTTGTAAGAAAAAATAAGGAAGAACAGGGCGCCGGCGACCAGGGAATGATGTTTGGGTATGCCACCAACGAAACAGAAAATTATATGCCGCTGTCACTCGATATTGCCAATAGCCTTTTGATTGAACTTGCTGCATTAAGAAGAGAAAATAACGAAATGAAATATTTACGTCCTGATGCCAAAAGCCAGGTTACGCTTGAATATAATGATGATAATAAACCGGTAAGAATTGATGCGATTGTTGTTTCTACTCAGCACGATGATTTTGATAAAGAAGAGAAAATGTTGAAGAAAATTTCTGCTGATATCAAAAAGATCCTGATTCCACGCATGAAAGAAAAATATCCAAAGTATGCGCATCTTTTCAATGATAAAATAAAATATCATATCAACCCTACCGGCAAATTCGTTATAGGAGGGCCGCATGGTGATACAGGATTAACCGGAAGAAAAATAATTGTAGATACTTACGGCGGAAAAGGCGCTCATGGTGGTGGGGCGTTCAGTGGAAAAGATCCAAGCAAAGTGGACAGAAGCGCTGCTTATGCAGTAAGGCATATTGCCAAAAACCTTGTGGCAGCAGGCGTTTGTGATGAAGTGCTGGTGCAGGTTTCTTATGCGATTGGTGTGGCTCAGCCAACCAGCATCAACGTAAACACTTATGGAACTTCCAAGGTGAATTTAAATGATGGAGAGATTGCCAAAAAAGTGGAATCACTTTTTGATATGCGCCCGTACTTTATTGAACAACGTTTGAAACTGCGCAATCCGATTTACCAGGAAACCGCTTCTTACGGGCACATGGGACGTAAGAATGAAGTAGTTACAAAAACGTTTAATCTTCCAAACGGTGCTCCTAAAACTGTAAAAGTGGAATTATTTACCTGGGAAAAACTCGATTATGTTCCTAAAGTGAAAAAGGCATTTGGAATAAAATAAAAAATAAAAAACTATTGAAAAGCCCTCAACAATTGAGGGTTTTTTGTTGGTGGAATTAATCAAGTAAATTTGAAACGTGAGACAGCACAAAACATTTACCCAACAACATCGCCCCAAAAAGAGCCTTTTAATCGGCGGCATCCCTTCCATTATTCATGCTATGAAAAACGGCGAACAACTGGAAAGAATTTATTTGCAGAATACTATTTCTTCTGATGAAACAAATGAATTAAAACAGGTTGCAGCAGAATTTGAAGTGCCGGTAAATAAGGTTCCTTTTGAAAAAATCAGGAATTTTAATCTTGAAAATCCCAAAGGATGTATTGCCATAAAATCAAAGATCAAATATCAGAACCTGCAGGATGTTATTTCATTCATTGTTGAAAATGGTGAAACGCCTTTGTTGCTCATGTTGGACGGAATTACAGATATCAGAAATATAGGCGCATTGGCCAGAACAGCCTACTGTTGCGGTGTTCAAGCGATCGTAATTCCTGAAAAAGGGGTAGGGGCATTGGGTGAAGATGCGATCACAACTTCCGCAGGCGCACTTGAAAATATTGCTGTTTGCCGCGTCAAAACTTTGCACCAGGCAATAGACGAAATGCATCTGAATGGCATCAAAGTTTTCGCAAGTGAAATGACCGCAGCGGAAAATGTTTTTGATATTGATTTTAAAGAACCTTCCGCCATTATTCTGGGAAGTGAAGACAAAGGAATTCATCCTTCGCTTTATAAATTATGTGACGCAAAATTTAAAATTCCGATGCAAAAGGACTTTGAATCTTTGAATGTTTCTGTAGCAGCAGGAATGATTTTGTATGAGGCGATGAAACAGCGAATGATTTAATTATTTTATCAGTATCAGGAACAATAGAATAATTTAAAAATGCATTAATTTAAAAATTGAAGAATCCTATAATTAATGAAACAAATCAAACTCGTCGAATGTCCGCGCGACGCCATGCAGGGCTGGCAACATTTTATTCCAACCGAGAAGAAAATTGCGTATATCAATCAGTTACTAAAAGTTGGTTTTGATACCGTTGACTTTGGAAGTTTTGTTTCTCCAAAAGCGATTCCTCAAATGGCTGATACAAAAGAAGTTGTTGAAAAATTAGCTGTAGAAAGTAAGAGAACAAAATTGTTAGCGATCATTGCAAATGCCCGTGGAGCAAAGGATGCAGCAGAATTTGAAAAAATTTCGTATCTCGGGTTTCCTTTTTCTGTGTCTCCAACTTTTCAAGTGCGCAATGCTAACAGTAAAATAGAAGAATCTTTGGAAAGAGTAAAAGAAATAAAAAATATCTGCGATAAAAATGATAAAGAATTGGTCGTGTATATCTCCATGGCCTTTGGAAATCCTTATGGCGATAAATATAATGAAGATATTGTTTTGGATTGGATAAATCAAATAGTGAAAGAGGGGATTCAAATTATTTCTTTAGCAGACACTGTGGGCCTCGCCCAACCAGCGCAAGTCGCTTCTCTTGTAAAAAAAACAATGTCGACATTTCCTGAAATTGAAACAGGTGTTCATCTTCATTCAACAAGCTTTAACTGGAAAGAAAAAATTGATGGGGCTTTGGAAAATGGCTGCCGGAGGTTTGATGGCGCGTTAAAAGGAATTGGTGGTTGCCCGATGGCGAATGATACACTGGTTGGGAACATGAATTCCGAATTGATGATCCCTTATTTTAAACAATTGGGTTTTTTGCAAAATATCAATGAAGATGAATTATTGAAAGCAGAAGAAATGGCCACCCTGATTTTTGTATAAACATTTTCTTTTCGCTTTTCGAAAACGGAAATCCGGCTTATTTGTTTCTTTACTGCGAACTTTTCTTTTTCGGCTCAGCGGCTTAAAAGAATAGTGAAAAACCTGCCTAATTCATCGCCATCATTTTATTATATTTATTCCTGTATTCTACCGGAGAAAGCCCGGTGATTTCTCTAAATACCGTGCGAAAAGATTTGGTATCAGAATAACCGACATCATACATTACTTCATTCACATTTTTCCCACTGGCTTCGAAATGTTTTTTAGCCGCTTCAATTTTTACACGCTGAATATATTGTATCAAAGTATTGGCGGTGGCTCTTTTAAATCTGCGTTCAAGGTTTCTCCGGCTCAATGCCAGCATGGAAGTAAGTTGATCTACAGTAATGCGTTCATGATAATTTTTTTCAATGAACTCCTGCGCCTGTTTTACCTGTTCATCCTGGTGGCCTTTTTGTCCTTCAAAAATAATAAACGGAGATTGTGTGTGCCTATCCAGGTCAACCTGGAAGTTTTTTGCACAATGAATCGCTACTTCTCTTCCTGCATATTTTTCAATGATGTATAAAATAAGATTTGCTGAAGAAAAAGCCCCGCCGCTTGTATAAATCCCTTGTTCGTCAGTAATTACTTTGTCTGTTACCAGATTTATTTCAGGAAACATTTGAGCAAAATCATTTGCCGCACGCCAATGCGTTGAGCAACTTTTGCCATTCAACAAGCCAGTGGCAGCGAGCAAAAATGCACCCACACAAAGGCTGGCAATCTCCGCGCCGTTGCTGTATTGTTTTACGATCCATTCTATGCAATCGTGACTTTGTTCCATTCCTTTTTTTATGTCGCCTTCGATGGCAGGAATGATGATCAGATCTGTCTTTTTCAGATTTTTTATTTCCACATCCGGATGGATCGTACATACGCCGTTTTCTAAAAGAATCGATTTGGAACATCCTGCAATCTCCACTTTAAATAAAGGATCTTTTCCATTTTGTTGCAAATAATGATTGACCGCAAGGAAAGCACGGCGCGGATTATCAATGCTTCCTAAATTGCTGGTGGCATTGGCGAGAATGGTTATATGCTTCATTTCATATTCATTTATAAGGCAAATGTAGAAGAATATTTTGTCGCGATCAACCCTTTATATTGGCGTATTTGCACCCTTTCAAACTCTTAAATTCCATCTACGTTTGTATCATCATTATTAAAAATCATGTGCATGAGAAAAATTGTTTTGTTTAACCTGATGACGCTTGACGGCTACTTTGAAGGCGGGAATGCAGATATCAGCTGGCACAATGTGGATCAGGAATTTAATGACTTTGCCATTGCCCAACTAAAAACTGCGGACGTGCTTTTGTTTGGCAGAAAGACTTACGAGTTGATGGCGGCTTATTGGCCAACGGAAGAAGGAATAAAAGATAACGCGGTTATTGCAGAACTGATGAATCAAATTGATAAAATTGTTTTTTCAAAATGTTTAGAAAAAGCGGAATGGGATCATACGAGGCTGATTAGTGAAAACCTATTCGATGAAGTGAAAAAACTAAAAAGCCTACCCGGAAAAGATGTGTTTATTTTTGGTAGTGCGGATTTATCATCCACATTGATTCAGCATCATTTAATAGATGAGTTCAGGATCATGATAAACCCGCTGATCTTAGGAAATGGAACTCCTATGTTTAAAAATGTGACAGCGAAAATAGATCTGCAATTATTAAAAACAAAAGTATTTGGGAATGGAAATGTGCTGTTGAATTATATTCCAAAGAAATAAATCTCTAAACATTTTTGATCATGAAAATAGAAAAATCAACTTCAGCATTAGCAACTTCTTTTGACAATACGGCAAAAGATCTTTTGGAAACAATTTCTTCATTCAATGAAAAGGAATTTAATGAAATTCCTTTTGAAGGAAGCTGGAGTGCCGCACAGGTAGCAGATCATGTCAAAAAGTCTTTAAAAGGAACGATGAATGCTTTACATGGCGAGGTAAAGCCATCGGAAAGAGAACCCGATGAACATGTAGAAAAGCTAAAGTCAATATTTTTAAATTTTGATATTAAAATGCAATCACCGGAATTCATTTTGCCATCAGAGCAACCGTTGCAAAAAGATATTGTTTATCAAAATTTAAAAGAGATAACTGATGCAATCAGTAAAGCAATAAATAGCCTTGATTTGTCTTTTGCTTCTACGATTCCTTTTCCAAAATCGGGTGAACTGACCAGGCATGAATGGGTTAGTTTTGCTACATTTCATACACAAAGACACATCCGGCAAATGAAAAATATAAAAGAACATTTAGAGGCTGCAACTGTGCAATAAAACATTGAAACATGGTAGAAGTTTTTAAAACAAACGTTTACGCGGAGAGCAATTCACAAAAAATAATTGAATTACTTTATGAGCATTTCCCCGACTGCAAAATCAATTTCGACCTGGATGATTGTGACAATATTTTAAGAATTGAAGGTTCAGCTTTTGAAACGGAAAAAATAAAATTGATAGTAAATGAAAACGGATACATGTGCGAAGTGTTGGAATGAGTTTTTAATTGTTGAAAATAAGATCTTGTTGTTTTTTCACTGGTGACTTTCAGAATTTTGCACAATAGTCCTGAAAGTCAGATTCACTCTTGCTTTCGAGATCAGTTTTGTTGGTGGAAGCCTGTGAAGCCAATTTTCCTGGGTGGTGCCTTTCATTATCAAAAGGCTTCCGTGTTCCAAAACCAATTCTACTTTGTCTTTTGTTTGTTTATGCTTGAAAGCGAATTTTCGTTCTGCTCCAAAACTCAAAGAAGCAATTGCGGCGTTCTTTTTCAGATCCGTTTCCCCATCGCTGTGCCATGCCATGCCCTCTTCTCCGGTATGATATAAATTCAGCAAACAGGAATTGAACGTTTCTCCGGTTCTTTCTTCAGTAAAAGATTTTATTTGCAGTAATTCATTTGTCCAGGGCAATGCCAGCTTTGTAATTTTAGAATAGGTGTATTCAAATCGCTTGTCTCCATACCACGCTACTTTTCGTTTGGTAATTACTTTCTTTCCAAAAATAATGGCTTCATCATTGCGCCAATCAATGTTAGCTAAAAGCATTTGAAAATAATGATCCGCTTCTTTTTGATCGAACAATTTTCCATAATAATTTACTGTTCCATCTTTGGGCAACAGGTTTGTTTTTTCATCAATTATATTATTGAATAAGTCCATTCCTCCAGTTTTTTCTATTTTCTGAACCGTACTTTTATTCGTTTTATTTTAATTTTCTGAATAAATTTTCGCTCCTTCCCACCCAATAATTGCTGCCTTGCGCGTGTTTCCCCACATGTATCCGCCAAATGCTCCGGTTGATTGGATTACACGGTGACAAGGAATTAAAAATGCGACAGGATTGCTGCCAATGGCGGTGCCTACTGCTCTTGAAGCGGCAGGCTTTCCTATTTCGGCTGCCACGGTACCATAAGTTGAAAGCTTTCCCATCGGTATTTTCAATAAAGTTTCCCAAACTTTCAATTGGAAACCGGTACCTTTTAAATGAAGTTTAATTTCAGGAAGTTTGCTCCAGTCGTTTTGGAAAATGAATAAAGCGTTTTGTTGCATCAGGTCTGATTTTCTTTTAAATGCAGCATTCGGAAAATTTGTTTTTAAGTCGTTTAAAGCCTTTTCTTCATCGTCTTCAAAGGCCATATAGCAAACGCCTTTTTGAGTAGAGGCCACTATCAGATTTCCGAAAGGGCTTTCTGCAAAACTATAATTGATGTGAAGATCTTTACCGGCATTTTTATATTCTGAAGGAGTCATTCCTTCCACTTTTATAAACAGATCATGTAAGCGGCTGGTGCTTGAAAAACCTGTTTCAAAAGTGGCATCAAACAAAGTAGCGTTGTTACCTCTCAGAATTTTTTTTGCATGTTCAATGCTGATGTATTGAAGAAATTTTTTCGGGCTGGTTCCTGCCCAATCGGTAAACATTCTTTGAAAATGAGCTGGGCTTAAATGTACTTTTTCTGCCACTTCATCCAGGTCTGGTTGTTGCCTGAAATTGTTTTGAATGTAATTTATTGCTTCTGCAATGCGGTTGAAATTCATGGTTTGCTGGGTAATCATTTGTTTCATATTTTGATGCAAATTTCGCTGCTATTTTTCCATCTTAAAATCCGAAAGATGCGCAATTTCAGGAATTAAAAATCTGGTTCAGCAAACAAACTAATAATGCCAATTTGTATTTTCCTTATTTAAATCCAAAAAAATGGCGCAGGCCCTACACCATAAGTGTTCGAAACCTAATTCAGGCTGAACTAAAAAGGTGTGGAGCTTTGCCAGGGTCTCCTCCACAGAAGGTTACTATCGTTTTGATAATTTCATTCTCCAATTCTATTTCAAACTTTAGTTTAGCTATTTTAAATCCTTTTATTGCATTGATTTTTTTATAAGCAAT
>Ga0207652_10000486_pt1 | contig 40715 bp, 57 predicted proteins | sample KBSC63BmetaG_FD_184334 | JGI IMG/M metagenome (GOLD analysis project Ga0207652, IMG submission 184334) | Corn rhizosphere microbial communities from Kellogg Biological Station, Michigan, USA - KBS C6-3B metaG (SPAdes) (version 2) | ecosystem: Host-associated > Plants > Roots > Rhizosphere ...
CATTAAATAAAATAATTTTTTTACATTATCAACCATATATGAAGGCGCAAGGGAAAACACAATCAAAGCAAGTTGCAGGAGCAGATGCGCCTGTATCTCCATCGCGTAATCAATCAGTCACGCAATCAAATAAGCCACAACCGTTTTATTACAAAGGAACAGATGGCAAGATGCATCCGAAGAGTTGGGCACAAATTAAATATGAAATGCAACGGGCAAAAGTAAGTAAAGTCTAAATGACCTCAAATTGCCCTATTGACATGTTATTTCTTCTATGAAATAATACAGCAAGTTACGGACATACCGCCAAGAAGGGCGGTTTTTTTGTGACAAAAAGAGGATTTACCTCAGCGCAAGCTGGGGTTTTTTTTATGAAAAAATTTCTTATAGTTCTTCCAAAATATGTAGACGGTATACCCGTTCCTTCTCGTGTCGATGTACTTGGTAATCGAGATCTTTACAACAAAGTCGTTGACCAGATTTTAAATTTCCCTTCTCTGTATTCCCGATGGATTTCTCAAGGTGAAGAGTTTGAGGGAAAAACAGAAGATGTGACCTATGACATTGCAGCAGATACACAAGGACAATTCTTCACGTCTCTTGAGACATTGAATTCTTCAGCAGTTTCTACCGCAGTGACAGCATCCTTTGCACACACTGCATACACACAACCAGTGGTTTCTATCATGTTAGAAAGTTTTGCTAATGTTGGCTCACTTGGCATTATTAATTTAGATACCTATAAATATGAAAAAGCAGCAGCAACTGCATTAACAACGCTTGGGAGTGCGATTTATGGCGATGGCACAGCCAATCAACCACTTGGTCTTAAAGCAATTATTGATGACGGGACAAATGTCGCAACTATCGGCGGATTGTCACGATCAACCTATACTTCTCTTGAATCAGTCTTAACAGCCTATTCATCAGGTAAATTGACGCTTGGTACCATGGCAGCGCAATATGACTCAGGCTTTGGTCCTGGTCTGGCTGAAGAATCTCCAAATGTCGGCTTTACCACGACTTCCATTTTCTCTGACTACGAACAGCTCTTGACACCATTTGTCAGACAGTCTTATCGAGATGTCGGGTATGACAAGATGCGTACACGAGATAGATACCCACAACGAAATCAAGGAGAATTACGATCAGCTGCTGGATTTAATGCGCTTTCCTACCGAGATACCTATATTATTCGTGATTTTTATGCAACTCAACAAATGCTCTGGTTTATTGATGAAAAATATGTCACATGGAAGGGACGAGCGGAAGTGCCTGAAGAATACAAAGATGTGTTAGAAAAAGTAGACTTTGGCACAATGGAAGCATATGAGGGACGAGGCGCTGAAGCTGTCGAAACACCATCAGAATGGAATGGGTGGTTCTATCAGAAACCATTAACCATCCCAGATCAAGCAGGACGAATTGCACGATTCTATTGTATCGGTCAGACCATTCCATTGTCTTTCAGATCACATTCAAAAGGTACAGGAATTACAGGAGTATAAACATATGAAATTTACTAAATTAAATACCAGATTTGCAATGTTAACCGGAGTTATTGAGCTTTTTGGACAAGATCTCTATACCAGTGATACAGTCAAAAATCATCCATTGGGGACGCTTGGTTTAACACGAGATGGAAAGATGTTTCGTTATGCCTTAGCAGGTGCTTCCAATTTAGTGAAAGGAAATCTTTTACAAGCTCGAGCAGAAGATACGACATTTGAAAACATGGCAGTTCTTGCTTCTTCAATAGCCGCAGCAAGTCAAGTACAGCAAGTATCAATTACTAATGGCGCAACAACTGTCGCGGCAAATGACTTTGTTGACGGTTCCGTATCAGTGTATACAACACCAGATCTTGGCTCTGAATATACAATTTTAGGCCATACTGTTGATGCAGTTGGAGCAGCAACCTTGACTGTGACACTTGACAGACCATTACAAGCGGCCTGGACAACGTCAACAAAGGTCAATATGAAATGGAATCCTTGCTTTAAAGTGATTCAATTTCCAACTACCCAAACCAGTATTCCCGTTGGTGTCGCAGTCTATGCTTTACCTACTGTTACCTATGGATGGGTACAAACACATGGTATGGCAGCAGTGTTATCTGATAATTCAGTCTTTGCAGTCGGCTCAGCAGTCGGTACATCCTTAGCAGTCGCAGGAGCAGTCGGTGTCAATGTTGCAGGAACCACACATGCAGGTGTCGGATATGCATTACAAGCAAACGCAACAGGACATTGTGTCTCAGTATTTCTCCAGATAGACTAATCGCCTATCGGAGGGTTAGCTCTATGAAAACAATTTTTTCCAAATTACAACCAAGATTCGTTTCAAACTTTGATATCAGACAGTTATTGCCTGGATTATTCGGGCAGACATTGGATATGTCAGGGTTAGCTGCTTTAATTTTACCTACATTAGCATCTCTTAGCGCAACAGGAACAGTTACCGCGTTAAGTGCGACAACTACGACTTCAGGAGGCGCAACATCAGCTGCCTTATCAATGGGATCTTCAGCAATTGGTGTATATTTTGGCTCAGGAGCACCGACAATTTCAGCTGCACAAGGATCAATCTATTTAAGAACTGATGGATCTTCAACATCTACGAGGCTGTATGTCAATACCACTGGTTCAACCACTTGGACTAATGTAACGACAGCTGCGTAATATGTATGAATTTCACAAAATTATATCCACGCTTCAATATAACGGTATCAATGCCTATTGATGCAGATAGAAAGTCCATCCCAACACTTGCGCCATCTGGTGCAAATAACACCACCAAGATTTCTCCTTCAGGATCAAATACACAAAGTGGCGCAATAACGGCAAGTGTGGTACGTATAGCGGTAAGCGCAAATATGAATATTGAATTTGGGGCAAATCCAACAGCGACGACAACCACATCTTTTTATATGCCTGCAAACACAGTGGAATATTTTTCATATAATTCAGGTGATTTAGTCGCTGCTATTGGCACTGGGGATGTATATATTACCCCAGTAGCATAATATGATAGGCGTAAATATAGGCAAACTCTTCAATCCCACACAACAAGGCAATATTGCTTCTGGTACTATTCCATCTTCATTATTAACAGGTATAGTCTCATACTATAAGTTTGATGAGAACACGGGCTCATCCGTCGGGGATGCGGCAGGGGCAAATACGGGTACCTGGAACGGCACACTTGGGTCACAATGGACCACTGGGAAAATTAATAGTGGTGGTAATTTCGATGGTACAGATAATTCTATCAGTTTAGGTAGTGATACATCTTTAGCAATCTCTATATTCACCTTTGCTTGCTGGATTAATATACCATCGTTTACAGGAACAGGTGCAATTATTTGTAGCAATATCGGTGGCAATGGAGGTTATGAATTTAGATATAATACTTCTTCTAAAATAGAATTGTTAAAGAGTAATGTTATTAGTATAGGAGCATCTACGGGGACAATTAGCATTAATACATGGACTCATGTTGCCATTACTTATGATGCTTCAGGTAATTATATTTTTTATATTAATGGTTCTTCATCTGGATCGGGCACGAATCTGCAAAGTTTTAGTTTATCGAATTATTACATAGGGAGACAGAACGTAAATGAATGGTTCAACGGAAAACTTGACGAGTTTGGTATATGGAGTAGAGTCTTGACCTCTTCAGAAGTCACAACGCTCTATAATAGCGGCGCAGGAAAGCAATATCCTTTTTAATGTATTCTCCTATCTATAAAACGTAAAAAGTACAGCCAAAACTATAATAGTAAGTAATGAAGGAGATATATGGAACCACGCAATCGAGAGGAGAAGAGAAGACGCAATAAACTTCTCAAATATAAGATGAATCCACCAAATCACAAAGTAACACCAGAAGAAGAAAAACAACAACGCGTTGCGCTACAACTCAAACTTGCTGAAGAGCATCAATTGACGCTCACGAAAGGTGAATTATTGGTTATCTTTAATCTTGTAACACGTATCACGCTTGGCTATGGCGATACAGTCAATCCAGATTCTGACTTCAATCGATTCATCAAGCCGCTTATTAAAAAAATTGAGCCAATTATAGTTGTTGATTCTAATATTGAAAAACCTACTCTAACAGGACTGAATAAAAACTAAATATATGGCAAAATCACTCGCACAAGAGCAATTTGACCTTAAGCACGCGCAAGAAATGGAGATAGCAACGCGTGAACTCATGCGTAGATCTCATGATCTTATTCGCGTATATAATCCCCTCGACCACACCTTTTCATTTATGTACGACAGATTCTGGCATCGAGTACCTGCAAAATCATATAAAGATATGGAACGATATTTAGCTTTAAAATTCTTTAAAAATATCGCTGAATATATGATTGGACAGCAAATCACTAAACAAGGGGAAGAGTTAAAAGCGTTACGTGAGAAACAAATGGGAAAACAATTCTTAGATCATTATGAAGAAAATGTACAGATTTGGGATCGCGTACCAAAAATAAATGATCCTGACTTATTACAGCAAATTAAAAAAGTAGTAATTATTGGCGTGGTTGAGGAATATGGTATGTATGAGGAGCCTCAAGAAGCAAGAGAACCAGAAAAACCAATGGATACACGTTCAATCCATGAACAACTCTTCGATAATATCGGACTTGCCACAAGTTCAATGCCTGAAGTACATAATAAACCTGTTTCGCATGTTAAGGAACAAACAATTGCAGTACAAAAAGATGAATTAGCAAAAGAGGTGGCAGTATGAAGATAAAAGTTAAAATTAGACAAGATGTTTCACAAGTGTTAGATACGCTTATTCCTGAAAATAGATGGAATGAATATATTGAGATGTTAGACCGTGACGGCCACCCAAATAGACGAGAACTTTTATCTTTAATTGTCACGTTTGCCAAACATATTGAAACGCTAGAAAATACCCTAGAAGATATGGCGTTTCAGATTGATCTTCTCGAAGGGAATACACAAAGCATAAAACCAATAGAAGCTCCATTCAAACTACGAACAGCTATAGATGTACAAAAAGAATTAGAAGCGAGTAAAACATTGGAAACGAAACAATTTACTGTTTCTTCAGATGATTTTGCACTGCTTGAGCAATTAGTCGATGCGAAAGATCCTGAAAAGGGGTATGGCAAGGAAATAGATCAACTCGATGGAAAAGAGAAAGTGTGTTTATTTTATCTAGGTTTACCAGTCTTTAGAAAATGAAAACAGCTTTAAATGTAAAACTTATTTTTGAATCTGATAAATATAGAAATTATTGGGAAAATGGAGAATTGCCAGAAATTACATTAATAAGGATTATGAAAATCATTAATGAAGGTAAAATTACCGTCGAGATGATAGACGATGGACTCACTGTTAATAACCAACCTGTAATAATTATTAAAGAAAAAAATGAAAAATGAAATTACCAACCGAACCCGATCAAACCCCAACGCTTCTTTTTAATCCCTCTAAAGCGGATTTTGTCTGCCAGTATAACGGCAAAGATGTTATCCTTCCCTCTCGTGTGATAACTGAATATCCGAAATGGTTAGCTGACCATATTGCAAAACACTTAGCACAAAAACTAGCTTTAGAAGAAAAAAGCGGACTGCACTTTGCAGATAGAGTGAATACATGGAAGGAGAGAATCTATGTCAAACTCTAATACATTAGATTTCTCAAAGTTTTCCCATATAACACCGCCCTCTCGTGAAGCAGAACGCGTAGAAGTCGAGAGACGATCTGAAGGATTAAAAGCTATTCGTTCTATCATGGAAAATTTAATCAATGCCATGCATGCGTACTATACAGATCTCGCACAACTTGATTCAAAAGCGCGTATTCTTGAACAAAAAGAACAGAATATCTATGAATTTGACAAACAAGTTCGATATGAAGCGTTACAATTGGAAAAAAATACGCTCTCATTTAAGCAAGAAAAAGAGTATATCGATGAAAAAAACCGTGAATTAAAAGAGAAAGAATTAAAAATAGGAGAAGATAAAGCATATCTTGAGGAATTGCGAATCCAAACGCAAGAAGTAAAAAAAGCGCAAGATGAATTAATGATAAAAGAAAAGACAATTGATGATAAGTTAAAACTTTTTTCAACACTAGGAGAGCGAGAAAAGGAACTCACGAAAAAACAGGAAGTCATTGATCAAGCAATTGAGATTGATAAAGAGCGAAAGCTCTTACTTGATAAACGAGAAGAAAAAATACTTGCTCGTGAAGCACGTCTTGCTCGTCTTGAGAATGAAGCAAAAATAGGATATATGGAATAGAATTGTGCTATAATAGTTTTAACGGACATACCGCCAGCAATGGCGGTTTTTTTTATGGAAAAATTCAACACATTATTACCTCGATACGTTTCAGCCGTTCGTGATGCTAATAGGGTTCCCGGAATGGTGGGAGCAGATACCATATCAGGAGGTGCAGAAGGCGTCACTGCGCTCTCATTGGCAGGAGGTTCAGTTATCGCGCCAACAACAGCAATTGTTGATTCTGCTGGTAATCAAATCAGTACATTTGGGACAAATCTTACTGAGATTGGCGGCACAGACGTTCCCTCTCTCGGATTAACAAAAGCACTTCCCACAGAAATTGTCGATCAAAATGGAAAGCAAATGAGCTCCCAACCTGGGGCATTAGATGTGAATGTTGCCTCTATAAGTCCATTTGTGACGCATAATGGCCCGCAATTTAGCTATAAAGGAAAACCGTTTAAGTTTGTCGGGTTTAATTATTATCCCTTAATTATTAGTCAATCACTCAGTACAACACAAAAGTTAATGGATGATGCCAAAAAATTAGGCATCACGGTACTTCGTACGTGGTGTTTTGATCCACCTGGAGGGTTTCGATCTCTTTTTTATCCTTTAGGAACAAATTTAGTTGCTAATTCATCATTTGAGACAGGAGATTTCACAAATTGGACAACAGCATCTAGTGGAGGATTTAATTGGGCAATAGACAATACGATTTCTCAAGATGGAACCTACTCAGCGAAATTAGATGCTACAACAGGTTTTACACAACTAGGACAACAAATAACGGTTACTACAAATACTGACTATATTTTTAACTTTTGGCATAAAACAACAAATAGAGGTGGTTTTAATTCGGTCGTATTCGTAGGAACATCTCTGGGAAGTAATAATGTGAAAGATGGAGGATTTATTCCCGATACTGCAAATACTTGGGAAATGGAGCAAGTACAATTTAATTCTGGTTCTAATACAAGTGTGTGGATTACTTTTCAAAATTTTGGGGGCTCAGTTTTGGAATATATTGATAACGTCAATGTTAGCATTAAATCTGGCACTCCCTACCTTGGATATAACGAAGGTGCATTAGTTAATATTGATACTGTTTTAAGTGAAGCGCGAAAACGAGATATTAAAATAATTCTTGATTTAGGGGATGGAAATTTTGATAACTATAATACGCCTGGGCAATATGTCAGTTGGGTCAATACGATTTATGGCGATGGTCTGCCAACTGATCGAAATAATGTTGACTATGCTTTTTTTACCTCGACGCACTGTAAAAATCTCTATAAAGATTTTATCAAGACACTCACGCAACGAGTGAATACGATTGATGGCATTCAATATAGAGATCATCCGGCTATATTCTCTTGGGAATTAGGTAATGAGTTACGAACAAATCATTTTGATGATGCAAGTGTCGTGAATACCCTTCAGGCGCCAAACCTAATCGCGCTCTCGCTTCCTGGCGGGTGGGCTGATGAAATGTCGACCTATATCAAGTCACTTGATCCAAATCATATGGTCAATTTTGGTGACTGCGCGCATACCTGGCAATATGCCCAAAGTACAGGAGGCTTACAAGATGTCGTATCAAATGGGACGTTTGAAGGTGTTGATTATAATATCATTTCAGCACTCCCGAATATTGATTTTGCGGATTATCATACCTATCCAGATCAGAGTGATAATGTCCATCTACAATATTATGGCGCCCGATTTGGCTTTACAAGTGGGATTTCAGGGGATGGATACCGAGCACAATTAAAAGATTTTGTTGATGTGGCACATGCGAATAATAAACCTGCGATTATTGGCGAAGTAGGATTTATTTCAGGCACAACTGGAGACACTACGTTTTATCCACTGTATAATCGCTATCAAGCTTTTAAAGCAGTCTTTACCGACTTTTTAGATATTCCACAAGGTGATGGTGCGATTATTTGGCATGCTGTCCCAGCTGCAACAAGTAGCTCTTATGATGTGGCACTTGAAGCAACTGGTGGACAAAATGTCACCGATAATAGTAATGACACGACAATTGTCAATTTAGTATCTGCATATAATACGGCGTTTCAAAACGATGTTGTCCCTGCCCAATCAGTCACTGCCATTATTAAGACAAATGGCGATACTGTTACAAAAGTATTTACACAAAACGATGCAACCGTTGCCGTCCAACTTTCTGATACGTGGACAGGGACAGTGCAATTTGAATCAACCATTGACGGCATTACATGGTATGCACAATCGCTTTTTGATAATACTGGTGCTTCTGTGACAAGTGCAACGGCAGTCGGATTATTCAAAGGGACAATAGCCGGGATAAGTAAATTTAGAGTACGAGCTGCTGCATCAATAACAGGTAGTTTGACAGTCAATATCAAACCTTCTCCAGAAGTGAATACAGGCATCGTATCTCTTAGTTCTTTACCGGCTTTACCAAGTGGCACGAATATAATCGGGAAAGTAGGCATTGATCAAACAACAATAGGTACAACAAATGCAGTAACGCCTGTTCCTGCTTCTAACTCAGGATGGTCATTTTTCTATGTCGCAGGCGGTATCTCAAGTACAAAACAGCAAATCAAATCTTCTGCCGGAACATTTGGTGGGTATGTCATGCTATATAACCCAAATACTGCAGTTACCTTTATTCAGGTCTTCAATAAAGCATCTGCCAGTGTCACCGTCGGCAGTACTGCACCTGATTTTGTTATTCCACTTCCTGGCATCGCTTCAGCTTCGGCGACTGGCTCTGCTGCCAATGCTGAAGTTGTTATGGGCGTTGCAATGTCAACTGGCATCACAATAGCAGCAACGACAACAGAAACTGGATCAAGTGCCCCTGCAAATAATATTTTCGCAACATTTTTATATAAGTAAGGAGGTGGTTATATGGCAACAGTAAAAGACGCATTCGCTAGCGTAGCTAGTTTTACGATAACACTTGCATCACTGGCAAGTTCGACAACAGGTGGAGGAAGACAATCAACAATTGTCGATAATACGACGAATCTGTATACATCTGCTCAGATTGAGCTTGCTATTAAAGTCGGAACTTCACCGACAGCAAATTCTTTAATTTATGTATATTTAATTCGAGATAATAATGACGTAACTCCCTTACGAGATGATGGCGCAGGCGCATCAGATGCAACGATTACTATTATCAATGCGCCGTTACTTGGTACAATTCTTTGCAATGCGTCAACAACAGGTGCAACATATAGAGGAATCTTTGATACAAAACCCTTAGGCTCATTAGGTCCGAAGTGGGGAATTGCAATTGTTAATGCAACAGGAGTCAATTTGGATTCGACAGAGGCAAATCATATAAAATCATATATTGGTATCACACAAACTGTTGCTTAATGTATGGCACGTCTTTGGTCATCGGGATTTGAGCAAAACAGCCTTTCGACTGAATTTTGGGCGAATACGGGGTCGCCGATTATTCAAACGGGCATTGTGAGAAGTGGTACATACGCTGCTAAATACGCGGTTACTGGTGGTTTTAATTCTTATCATCAGATGCGGTTTAATGGAGTTTCCACACCGACCAATAAGAAAGCGTATATTCGTGCATACGCATATACAACCAGCTATCCTACTGTCATCAATAACTCATTGCTCAAGATTTTTAGTTATAACGGATCAAACCAATTACTTGCCGTCAGGGTAAAAACGGATGGGACACTCATTCTCTTTGATCTTGTAAACAGTGCGCAGGTAGGGAGTGCATCGGTCGCTCTTCCGCTCTCCTCCTGGAATCGGATAGAGCTAAGTCTAGACTTTACGACAATCACGGCTACCGTCGTAACCGTCTATCTCAATGGTACTCAATTCGCAACAGGAACGGTTAATTGGTCGAATGCAGCAAGCTTTGAGCCGGGATTCCTACAGTGGGGGATGGAGCTTGCTTCCTCAAGTACATGGGCGGTGTATTTTGATGATTTAGCAGTAAACGACAACGGAGGATTGTCACAGAATTCTCTTCCCGGTGAAGGGAGCATAATACATCTCAAACCAAATGCTGCAGGTGATGTTAATACTTTCGCTACTCAAACAGGTGGTACCGCAGGATCATCTAATAACTTCACTCGTGTAGATGAAGTTACACCAGATGATGCAACCTCTTTCAATGGTTCTAGTACGCTCAATCAACAAGATCTATTCAATGTATCCGATAGTGGAATTGGTGCGTCCGACACAGTAAATGTTGTATCCGTCGGGGCACGCCTACGAAATAATGTGGTTGATGCGACAACGGCAATTAAGCTCGAAATAGAAAAGACCACAGGTGGGACGATAGCGCAATCAGCAGCCATAATCGCAAATACGACCACGTGGGCTAATAATAATCCCTCTTTTAGCAACAATAACTATGCGCTTTCTACCTATCAAGATCCTGACGGCGCCGCCTGGACGCAGTCCACGCTGGACACCATGCAGATCGGCTACAAGCTCACCACGGGCGGGACCAATCGCATTGATGTTTCGTCGGTATGGGCGCTGGTCGATTATACGCCTGCTCCTATTGGTATTGGTGTTATTCGACCTACTGCTATTAAGCCTCGTCTACCTGTGCTCAATAGAAATAGTCGATTTAGAAATGGGCTTGTCGCAGCGCTTGCACTGAGTGAACAAGGAGGGGGAGTAACCACAAACTATAAAGATCTCGCCTCTAGTCTCGTCGGTGTTTCTTCTGGAATTATTACTCCATCTACTGATATCTATGGAGCTATGGCAAAATTTAATGGAGAAGCAACAGGGGGAGGCATTATTCAATATCTTACAGCTAAAAACCAACAGGATCAAACGAAATTCTCCTGGTTATTCTTATATAGTCGACACGCAACAGGCGGTGGGAATACATCACCAAAATACTTTATGTTAGTAGATTCGGGATCAGGAACAGCAGGGAAATATTTATCTGAAGATTCGGGAACTGCGATGCAGATCGATATTCTATGGTCAGGAGGCGACGCATTGTGGGATTATGCATTCCCTGCTGTTGATCAAGTAGTTATTGATATCATTACCTATGATGGCAGTAGTACGAGTAATAATCCAAGTGTGTATCGAAATGGACTACCATTAAGTGTGACAACTGTAGCAGCTCCTTTAGGAACTATTCAAACAGGAGATGATACAACACTTGCTCTCGGGAATCATCCCGCACAATCACGAACAATGAACGGAAAAATAGGTATGTTTTGCATGTGGAACCGTATACTTTCCTCTTCTGAAATTGTCACGCTTTCAGCTAATCCATGGAAACTTTTTAAAGAACCTGGATTTTATCAGTCATTAAATAGTATTTCAGGAACGCACTATTACTCGTTTCTTCCTACGTTGGGAATAGGATAGGTATGCTATAATAATCATAACGGACATACCGCGCGAAAGGCGCGGTTTTTTTGTGGAAAAATATGAGACTTTCATATCAAGATTTACGCTACGCTCATTACCGCGCTATTAACTTAGCTAATTCTGATGGTACTCCAATGACTGATACCAATATAGACAATGACTTTAATCAACATTTAGGGCAACGCTATCAATTAATGTTAGCGAAAATGAATAATTACAAGACTGTCAAGCCTTATTCTATTTCTACCGCAAGTAATACGCAGATTTATGGCATGCCACCTGGACTTGTAACAATTGAAGGTGGCTATATTACTGTTGGGTCTGTTAATTATCCACTCCAGCCAATCAATTCACGCTTCAATATCGAGCAATTAAACGCACTCCAAATTCAAGCTTCAGCATTGCCGCAGTTTTATTTTGTGGAACAGGATACCTTTCAAATCTGGCCCATCCCACAAGCTGTCTATACGGGAAAGATTTATTATCATTTCAGAGATCGAAACCTATCAGTCAATGATTATACAAATGGAACGATTAGCTTAACTAATGGATCAAATATCGTTACAGGGACAAGTACAACGTTTACCACTGCAATGGTAGGTCGGTGGCTGACTGTGACTGATACAACAATACCAGGTCAGGGTTATTGGTATCGCATCATAGGACAATCAAGCGCAACAAGTATTACACTTGGCGGACTAGATGGAATAACACCTATAAACTGGCAAAATGCAAGTGTATCAGGTGCAACATATCGGATAGGAGAAACACCTGAACTACCTGAAGAAATGCATGAGATTTTAGCTGCGGGCACTGCGTGTGATTATTATATGTTTATGCGAAAAGATGCAACAGCTGCAACCTATTATTCAAACCTCTTCTTTACGGGTGATCCAGCTAATCCTTCACGAGACTTTGAAGATAGAAAGATTATTGGCGGACTTATTGGTGGCATCAATTCCTATCGAGATCGTGATGATCGAACAGTTATTAGACGACGACCAAAATTAAATCCGTTGCAATATAAAGTTTTCGCAACATCCCTGAGCTGATATGTATGGCAAAAAAAGACGAATCATTAGTTTTTTCACAAAAGCGCTTTCTCGGATTATCTGATTACCCGAAAGAAGGGTCAAATGGACAAATACCGAATTTATTTTATTGGGGAAGAGCAGTGAATTTTCGTGATGATCCCCAATCCTTAACGCTGTTACCAGCCTCGCTTAAAAAGTCTGGTTCTGTCGTGACGGATTTAATTAAATGGGGGGAACGGGTACCCGTGACATTAACATCATTTTTTTATGGCGATACAGGTAATTTATATCAACGGACTAAGGGGGGAACATGGTCAAATATCCGCACTGTTTCCAACTCACATGGTAATGGATTAGCCTATTTCACAGGTGATGATTATTTATATTACCCAACAGATAACGCAATAGGCAGATATGGCCCTACTCAAAACGCACCCACATTTTCTGATAATTTCTTAAAAGCTCAAGGAGGAGTTCCGACAAATACAAATTCAGTTGCTATGGCTTCCTCCTCAAGCGAATATGTCTCAGCGGCAGATTCTGTCTCTTTATCAATTACGGGTGATTTAACACTTGAAACATATTTCAAATGTAATTCACTCCCAACCGTAGGAAATTCAATGACGCTTCTTGGCAAATGGGATGAATCAGGAGCTACACGGTCATATAAATTAGATTTATTTGGAGTCTCTGGATATTTCGGTGATGGATCAGATGGATCACTGACCATTTCTTCAAATACAACAGAATCACCGATTGACTCAGCATGTACAGGTACATCGGGAACACAATCTTTAGCAGCAACAAACGCTTCATTCGCAGTTGGACAAATAATTCTAATTCATCAATCACAAGGAACAAATGCTGGACAATGGGAAAGAAATACTATCCAGGGGTATAGTGCGGGTACGATAACATTAAATACCCCACTTATCGGAACATATACAACAGGTGCGCAGGTGAGAGTTTTAAAACGATACACCAATGTCACGATTAATTCTGGAGTAACCTACACAGCGAAAGCATGGAATGGGACAACTGGTGGAATATTAGCCTTCTTGGCAAATGGAACAGTAACGGTTACAGGTAGTATTTCAGCAAATGGAACGGATGCCTCTTTAAATAATACTCATGGAGGAACTGGAACCTTTACATTCGCGGGAGCTACAGGATGTGGTTTTTCTGGAGGAGAAAGCGTTAATAGCAACAATATTGCTTCATTACAAGCGTATCAAGGAGAAAGCGCGTCTGGTATAGGAACACAAAACACGTCGTCAAACGGAACGGCAGGAGGAGGGGGATTCCGAAATGGAGGGAACGCGAATGCTTCGGGAGGAGCGGGGGGAAATGGAACAAGTGGAGCAAATGGTACCGGAGATCCACAAGGTGGAAGCTGTACCCCTGGATCAGGAGGCAACACAGGAGGATCAGCAGATTTAACTAATATAATTATGGGAGGCGGAGGAGGCGGAGAAATAAATCAAGCTGACCATACAACCGCCAACGCGGCATCGGGTGCAGGTATTATTCTTATATCTGGGGCTACTATTACTGTAACAGGATCTATCACCGCAAATGGAGGAAATGCATATCAGGCTGAATCATCAGGGGGTGCAGGAGCAGGAGGGTCAATCCTTATGAAAGCGCAAATAGCAACATTTGGTTCAGGACTTATCACCGCAAATGGAGGAGGGACAATCGGAGGATATGCTGGTGGACACTGGGGTGCTCCCGCGGGAGATGGAAGAATAGTGCTTGATTATCTGACTTCTTATACTGGAACGACGACACCTACTCTCAATGCCATTCAGGATTCAACGCTCGTCACAACAACAACCATACAAGCACGTCTCGGTATTTCAAATAATGGCACAGCATTTGAATATTTAACCCAAAATCTCTCTAGCTTAACAACAAGCGTATGGAATCGCTTATCTGTCTCATGGGAAGCTGCAACTGCAACAGCAACATTTTATTTAAATGCTTTTCTTTTAGGTACTTCAACGGGAACCAAAACTGCAATTTCTGATAATACCTCTCTTTTGTATATCGGCGCAAATAAAGGCGCGTCAGTTGTGCAAAATTTCTTTGACGGCTTACAGGATGATATACGTATCTGGTCAAATGTCCAGACTGCTTCACAAATATTCACCAATAATCAATTACAGATCAACCCTGACTCCTCAGGATTACAAGCCTATTATAAAATGAATGGCGATTATACAGATGCGACGGGAAATTCCAATACAGGAACAAATCACTCAACGACGTTCTCAACTGATGTCCCTTTTCCCGCAGCCACTACCAGACTGGATATTGATACACAAAACACCAATACAGGCGATACATATACACTACTTACCTCTATTTCAGAAGGCGCATCGGATATGATGGATTTCACACCAACGCTTGATCCACAAGCGTCAATGGCGTTTTATGTCAATGCAGCTGGGACTGGGAATTGGACACTCACGATTCATAATAAGCAAAACGTGGTAATTGCAACGCAAACGATTGCTGCTGCGGGAGTCCCATCAAGCGGGGCAATTGAATTTGTTTTCGCAACACCCTGGAGAATACTCGCTGGACAGACCTACCACGCACATCTCACTGTTTCAACGGGTACATCAAGTATTGTGACGGGAACAGCAAATAGCATGGCATCGGCTGAGTATACGACTTATTATGGATTTTTAGTAACAGAAACACAATTTCATCCGGCAATTCAATTTACCTATCAACCATTAGGAGGGGTTTTAACTGGGGCTATTATTATCGGCAACGAACGCTATTTGGCAGTCTGGGATGGAGCAAACTACTCGGCAAATTACATCGCATTTCCACCCGCATGGCATGTACGATGTTTCGGGTTCTGGCGTGAATATTTAGCAATCGGTATGTGGCGAGGTGGTGGAATTTCCGACTTTTCACAAGGTCGAATCTATTTCTGGGATGGTGTATCACCAACCTTTAACTTCTTTATAGATATACCTGAAGGGCAAATAAACGCACTCTTTGGAGCTGATACCGATCTATATATTATTGCTGGTTATAGGGGCTATTTACTTGACTATCAAGGGACATTTATGCAGGATACTGGGAATGGACGAGGAATAAAGTTAAAACGTACACCAAAAATTGCCCCCACTGACACGATAGAGGTGTATCCTGGTGCATTTACCATGTGGCGATCCTTACTGCATATCGGGTATGGTGCAAATATGTCCTCATCAACCATTCAACAAGGTGTGTATTCACATGGTACATTTAATCAGTTTTATCCTGACACTATGTCGTATGATTATGTGATCTCAACAGGAAATACCAATTCGAGTGTAACGATTGGATGTGTCTATCCGCTTGGAGATACGTTAATAGTCGGCTGGCGAGATGGTATTGCAACAGGAGCAGATGAAATCAACTTTTCAAATCCGCCTGCTTCCTCAGGGGAGATACAAGTATTAATTCAGGATGATAATGCGATTTGGAAACAGAAAAATAGTTTTCAAGTCCGAGCTGATTTTCTTGCTTTACGAAGCGGTGAAAGTATTGATTGTGAAATTGCAATTGATCGAGGTGCATTTACTCTATCCTCTCCTGATGCAAAGGTTGGAGATGTCTTTACGAAATTAAATATAGCGGGCGGACGTGGATATGAATATCAAATCGGTGCGCACTTATATGCCACTGGCACAACGTCACCCACATTAAAAGGAATCTCATTACGGAAAGATCCACTTCCTGAAGAAGATCAATTTTAACTATGGATAATAAGAATCAAGGACGAAGTAAATTAATCGGCATCACACAAGAAATGATTTTCCCCGGCGTTGTGAAACAACGGCATTTAGTTGCCTCACCAACACAAAAAGGTGATACCTATTATGGCGGAGGGAATTCATTCGTCAATTTACCTATTGGCACGTCCTATCAACTCTTAGCGGTTGTGGAGGGTGTTCCAGCGTGGATTACCTTCCCACAAACAGGAACCAGTAGACCAACCAGTGGCAGATTTACAGGCGATCAATATTTCGATACTGCAAGCTTTATATTGAGTATTTGGACTGGGAGTGTTTGGAAAGCATCTGCTGCATTTACATAGAATCTTTGTGCTATAATATGGTTAACGGACATACCGCCTCGCAAGGGCGGTTTTTTTGTGGGGAAAAATATGAAATTAACTAAATTATATGCACGGTTTGATCAGGCAGGGGATATAAGTACTGCTAATAACTCTATTAATGCAGCGAAAAGTTCAGGAGAAAATGCAATTAATAGCTTTGATCCAACACAAACCGCAGGTGCACAAATTAATACCACGAATCAAAATTTTGGTACAGCGCAAAAAGAGGCACAAGGAACAGGTGATATGTTGACTGCAGCAGTAAAAGCAAATCCGACAGTTACCTCTTTATATAATACCGCAAATAATCAATTCAATGTTCCAGCCCTGCAGACATCAGCAACGCGTTTACAAAATCAAGTAACCAATGCTGTTCCCGATGCGTATCAAGGTGCAAAAGGCTACGATATAGGCAACGCGCAAGTACAAAATGGCATAGCGAATAAAGAGGCATATCTAGTCCCTCAAGCAAATGCTGCAACTGCAAACGCGAATACGGCAGAAGGATTAGCGTCTAATTTTGTCCAAGCAGGGCAACAGCAGAATGAACAAAATTTGATTCCTGCGACGACTGAGGCTGGTATACAAGCACAAAATATAGCAAGCCAAGAAACAGGGTGGAACACTACAATGGCAAATCAATTTAATGCGCTTGTTGCAAAAATGCAAAGTGGCGTGCAATTGTCTTCACAAGAAATGCAGACCGCACAACAATTAGCAGCGACCGAGGAGGCATATAATCAGGCAGTTGTGAGCGCGAATGCACAAGTGAATGTGGCAAATATAGGACAAGAATATAAGCAAGTGGCTCCTAATGATACGGTATTTAATACAACGAATGGAAACACATGGAATCCCATAACGGGGGCGAATGTCCCCCTTACCCAAGCACTTGCCAGTAGTATGACAGGAAAGAGTTAGCTATATTATGGAAACAGATTTACTCGGCCATCCCATACAAAATACCTCTATGAGTGATTCATCTGTAGATAATACGGATTTATTGGGTCATCCCATACAATCATCAAGCATAAACTCTTCTAATCAGTGGGATAATTTTAAACAGAAGGCATCAAATATTGTTGCTATGCGGGGATTGCCCGATGCAGTAACTCATGTATTACTTGCCCAAGCTGCCGATGAATCAGCAAGAGGAAAAGCGGCACCAGGAAATAATTACTTTGGTATTAAAGGATCAGGAGACGCAGGCAGCAATAACCTTGCAACACAAGAATATGGAAATGGTGGATATTATGGAGAGAAATCAAATTTTGGCGCATATAACAGTCCAGAAGATAGTATTAATGCCTATTTGAATCTAATCTTAAGATATAAAGGAGTACCAGAAGCGATTCAAACTGGTAATCCTGACGCGATAATACGAGCGATTGATGCAAATGGATATGCAACAAGTCCAACATATGTCAATACAATTGAAGCACAACCTGAGTTCGGAGGGAATTAATCAGGGCTTGACAACGAATTCCTATACTGTCTCAAGATGAAGATTATGAAATAAAACCAAAAAAATAACACTCTCGTCTGCAAAAACAAAGAGTGTTATTTAACTAACTATTATATGTTATATACTAACACGAATAAATTCATCATGCAAGTTAAGGATTTATCAATTAAGGAAATAATTAAAATTGGAATAACGTTTTTGTTTTTTTTAGCATGTGCATCAATAGGATTGTCATTACCAATCTTGGTAATACATTTTTTAAAATAATATGAACTGGATTAATAATTTTATACAATCAGCAGGAAATGATGTAAATCAAGCAAAAAATGCCGTAGGTGGTTTGGCGAAATCAATGCTTGGAAATGTTGAGAACGAGAAGCTTATCCCCCTGCTCCCTAATTCACCAACCATAGGTCAAGCGGGAAACTATGTTGCTAATACTCCTATATCTATCCCCCTTGCTCCAGGAAGTCCAAGTATGGGAACAATAAATGATTTCATAAAAGGCCAACAAAATCCTGCAAATCCTGCATTTACAAAAAATAATAGTAATGTGACTCCTCTTATGATGGTTGGAGGGATGATAGGTGCTGATATGGGAGGGCTACGAGGAAAAGCATCAGATGTAGATGAAGTTGCACAAGGAGCAAATGATGCAGAAAATAGCACGAAGTTAGTGCATGATACGCGTCTTAAACAGGGAACAGATAATCCAGAAATGGAAAACGCACCATTACCATCAACACAAGAAAACCCAATTCCACAGCCTGTTAAGAATGTGCCTCTACCACCAACACAAGAAACAGTTAATATGGCAAACGCGAAACGCAACATTCAACTTAATGGGAAGCAGGTTAAAACGCAGGATGATATTAATAATGTGAATAATGCATGGAATCAATATGGTGGACAAGGAACAGCCCATGAACAAATACAAAATGTGTTTAGTAAAAATGGGGCTATGGCTAAATTAGGTCAACAAGCAAATGCAGCTATTAACGCTGAGGGTGGGACAACTGCCTCATCTGATGTAGAAAACGCTGTGATGGATAATTTAACAAAAAATACTAATAGCCAAGAGATTGGAGCAAAAAACATGCAACAAGCATCTCAGCAATATCTTGATGATGTGTATACTCGAGCGATGAATGGAAAAGTAACGCCTGTCACAAGGACAGTACCAGGAACAGATACGTTCACCCCCTCTAGTCAATGGCAAGAATTACCATCAAGTGTCTCACAGTTGCCCGCAGAAGGAGGCTTAGAAAGATGGGAAGATCCTAATACGGGGAAGAACTATGTACGATGGGATAACCCATCAACAGAACCGATTGCATTAAAAACCCAAACTACAACGCGGATCATGCCGGATCAAGTAGATGATTCCACATTGTTAAAAATGAAACAGATTATCAATGGAGACGCGAATAAGACATTTAGTAAAGATCCTACGGGATGGACAACAAATGAGAAAATAGCTCGCTATTCACGAGATGCACTAGACACCTTGATTGATACAAAACACCCAACAGTCGCCAATATTAACGATCAGATGTCATATCTTCACAAAGGGTATGAGGATATGATGACGAACGCCAATACTGAGAGTAAAGCAGCACAGAAAACAGCAATGACACCACCTCCACCCCCTACACCAAAGGGCGTCCCTACATGGTTAAAAACCTTGGTCGTTGGTGGCGCAGCAGTTCCTGAAGCAGCATTAGGATTAAAAACTCTAGGAGTTGATCCAGGCTCATTGGTTGGGGGAAGTTTAGCTTTTGCCAAGAATGATATCTATGATCCTCTTGTTAATAGGATAGAGGGCAATACACAACAACAAAAGCAAACCACCAAAAACGATAATAACAGTTATCAAGGCCAGCAGCCCAGCAATATCCATACTTATTCACAAATACCACAATCTCAGACCAATGTCAACCCCTCTGAGCTTGTCGCACTCCCCTCAGATATTACCGGAGTCGATGGAAAACCAGTTTTACCAACTGGCTCAGCGTACACAGATCAAGTCGCACAATTACAGGGACATTTGGATCAATTAAAAAGTCTTGGCCTTACCTTTACGCAAGAGTATGTCAATACTGATGCACAGCTCACCAAGCTCAAAACACAAGACCCGAAGAGTAAGGATTCATTAATGAGCCTTGCTTCTGATACAAATAGCGCACTTTCTAACGCAGGGAAAGTATATGGAATGCTCAATAGTACTCCTCTTAATTTCTTTTCACAATTTAAAAGCTATGCTGATTTTATGCAAAATAACGACCCTACGTTTGCTGGATTACGAGGTGCAATGGCTAATTTAGATCCTACTACCGCAAAAGCGTTATTTCAATCAGGATCACCACAAGCTGCACAGGCATATTTGCAACAAAAAATGCAGGCAACATCATGGAATTACTGGAATCAAATAAAGACATATGAGGGTACGACAAATAACTCTACAAACACAACACAACCAACGAGTACGGGTTCTTTTAATTTTCCGACTCAGCTAAATCCTCAGGGACTAGGAGCGCCTTCTTCTGCATCCCCTAACTCTGGTAAACCGTGGCAGGGAACACAGGGACAGACCTATCAGGAGCAGTAATGTAATTTTTAATAACCAGTTGGAGAAGGATTTTCCGTCTCACAATTTGCCATTTCATCAGTGGGAGAAGTAGAGGGATTAGTATCAAATCCTGAGTAAATCCATCCAGAATCTGCTTGAGGCATGGAATCATCGTAATTTCCTGTATAAATATTATCAAATGTATACTGAGTGTTAGAATAATCCCATTGATTCTTTTTTTGATCTATACAATCAGTTAAATCTGAATATGATTGTTTCCAGTTATCTAAATCATTTTGGGATTGATTATACATATCTGACCATTCTTTCGCAGTATGCCCATTGTATTTAATAGAATTACTGAAACCATCTGTAATTCCTTTCACAATACCAGATATAAAACCTATCACTATCAAAAAGATAATTAATTTGGTAATAAAATTAAATAATGACTGAATAATCCTCATCTCTTCAAGTGTAGCATGTGATGTCAAGAATAATAGATCACATTTCTGCAATAGCGCTATTGTTCAGAACTCATTTTCATATCAAGTTTATTAACTCTCTTAATTGTTTATGAAGATATCCTACTAATTCTTGAAGTTTTTTAATTTCTTGCTGAAGCATTAAAATTTCTTTTTTGCATGTCATGCAACTACATTCGTTCATATATATAGTATAACATTGGTTGTACTTTCCTCAGTAAAAGTACGGCCAAAACTATAATTAAAGATAGGTTAGAGGAATTGTTCAAACTAAGACACTTTTGTGGTGTTCAGGAAACTGAACAATTCGCCTGAATGCCATAAAGGTGTTTTTTAGTGACAAAAAAATAAAGGAATGCAATCACCATGGGCGGCTAGTTTACTGGGTGTAAACGCTGATTCTCGAAATCAGAGATAGGAGATCGTTCCTCCTGCCGTCCACTATTGCATTCCTCTTTTTTGATTATATCATGAGTGTGCTATAATACATGCAACGGACTTACCGCCTCACAAGGGCGGTTTTTTTGTGGGAAAAAATATGCAACCAAATACACCTTTAGGACAATTGTCACAAAGCATGCAAGCGGGGACACCAGAACTTTTACAACAAACTGGTGGATCGCCAAATTTTTCACCATCTCTACAGCCTCCTTCAGCTTCACCAATGCCAGAGAAATCACCGATGTCTGGTATTCACGGAACAGCATTACATCGAGCGCTACAACGGCGTGGATTACCTATTCCCCCCCAACTCCAACCAGGTGGAGCAAATGTACAAATTGATCCGCAAACAGGACGACAAGCATTTCCGAAAGACATTTTAAATCCTCAACCTGGTGAACCAGGTACAAATGACGCATTGCCGATTTCAGAAGTCGAGACAATCGTGAATGCACTCACCAAACACCTTGGTCATAAAGCAAAGCAGGAATCAAAAATACTCGACGCTGCCCTCTCTATGCTGCCACAACAAGATATGCAATTTGATGCTTCAGGGCGAGAAGTGTTACCAAAAGATATTCTCAATCCGCAAGGAAGTTAAACTATGGAACAACAAGCAGGATTATCACGTTCAGATAGAGATATTTTAGTCGCTGTTGCGACGAAACAGGATCTTATGGCAAAAGACGTTGCTGATATAAAGATAGACCTTGTGAGTCGGATCGCAAAAAGTGAAGCACGATTAGACGTAATCGACATCTATCATGCTGGCATTCCATTAAAAGAATATGAAGATATCGCCAAATGGACAATGAAGCTTCGAACCAATCTGAAATTTATCCTTATGTCATGGAGTTTTGTTGTTGGCGCATTGGGAGCGTATATTAGTACTTTTTTCCATAAGTGAAAAGTACAGGCAAACGTATAATGAAGGTATAAGATGAAAGGATTCTCAATCTTATGAATACAATTGTTGGTAATGATATAAGTGAATTTCAAGGTCAAGTTGATTTTGATACCTACAAAAGCAATAGCAACTTTGTGATGATCAAGGCGTCCGAGGGTGTCGGCTTTACTGATCCGCAGTTTTTACGTAATCAAGCAGAAAGTAGACGAGTAGAATTATCACGAGGCTATTACCACTTTGCACGAGCAGATTTAGGCAACACTCCACAAGCAGAAGCAGATTATTTTCTCCAAACAATCGGACAATTGCAAAATGGCGAAGTAGTCGCTCTGGATTTTGAATGTAGTTACACAGGAAATATCGTACAGTGGTGTAAAGGATTTCTCGATGAGGTATACGCAAAAACTAGTATAAAGCCCCTTATCTATTTGAACCAATCCTTAGCAGCAAATAATGATTTTACTGATGTTGTCAATGCAGGGTATGGCTTATGGCTTGCTTCATATACCGGCAATCCTGGAGAAAATACGGGAAATACAGGTAAATGGCAGTTTATGGCAATGCAACAATGGACAGATGGCGAGACAGTTCCGGGAATTAAGGGAGCTGTAGATGGCGACGTATTCTTTGGCGATATTGCAACATTTCAGAAATACGGATATACAGCCAAGCCGCAAGGAACATTCGTTGAGGCAGCCACATTCACGCAATTGGTCACAAAAGCCTCGTCTTATGATGAATTTGTCAAAATAGGGTATAATAACGCTGATGAAGTCACCACAAAAGTTGCTGCATTACAGGCAACAATTGATACGCAAAATACAGAAATTGGTTCTCTTACGAAAGCCAATGATGCATTGGTCCTGGAAGTCAAGCAAGCTAAGGATGATCTGGCTGCACAATTGGATTTTAGTAAAGAACAAGCAAAGAAAGACTCTACGGCAATTGATACAGGAATTCAAGCTCAAGCCGATCTAAAAGAACTTCAATCTGATGTGCAAACTATCGGTGCCGCGCTCGGTCTTACTCACCCAACAATAAAAGACATTCTTTTCCAAATAACCTTTTTGCAAAGTCAGGTAACAAAACAGCAAGTCGTAACAAAAAAACAAGCACAAACCTTCGAGCAATTTTTCCAATCGTTTCTCAACATCTTCCTTAAAGGAAAAGAACAATAGAAAGGAGGAAATATGCAACAGATTATTACATCAAAAGAATTCCAATCACTACAACACGCAATAGGTGTTGCGTTCTATATCGGTGCTTCAGCATTTATTGCAACATTTATCACCAGTATCAATAATGATCCTGTTATCGCATACTTTTTAGCACACCATATCTATGCAGCTCTCTTATTTACGCTGATTAATATGTTACTCGCTGCAGCGAATAAATATATCCAATTACATAAAGCTGAAATAGAGCAAGCATAGCATGAAAGAAGCAATTAAAGGTCATATTCAAAACTATTTCGCTATTTATCATGGCAAAGAGGCATGGTTGCATGATATGCCTGAAGAAACGAAAACTATTGTGTATCAACATTTAGATACAGGAGAAGCAGTCGGGCAATACGCGCTGCCAGGACTTCGACCGCAAGGTGATATGCGAATCAGTATGCCAAAGCGGATAAGAGAACGGGAGAAAAATATCGAACTTCAACTCAAGAAGATTAGAAAGGAATTATCACATCAATGAGTTCAGAACTACGCTGTTTTACACCATTTGAACAGCAACGCCTTTTACAATTCGATAACATCTTACGACAAGCGGATCGAGTTGAAGATGAAATGAAACGCTGCGGAAGTTTATATCTTACAGGAACAGAAACAAGCGATACAGAAAGCAAGCAAAAAATCGTTTTTCAATTCCAGCCTAATGCGCCAGCAATTCTTCGTAACATCGCGTTTAACATGCATCAAGAGTATTTCGTCAAAGATGAAAAGCTTAACGCCACATCAAAAGACTTACGAGATGAATTAAATGTTGACAATGGCATTAAAGAATACCAGGAACGACAAAGATTTGAAGCACTGTGGGATTAATTGTTATGAGCAATGAGAGAGTACCAACCCTTTTCATTAGTTGTAAAGGATGAAATACGTAGACAGCAGCGCAATAGATGCGCTGTTTGCGGTGCGGTAGGCCATTTAACCATTCACCATAAAATCCCCTCCACACTTTCAGAAGCCTACGGCTTGACACCAGAACAAACCAGAAGTAGAGAAAACGCTGTAGGAGTATGTCGAACGCCTTGTCATGACTGGCTTGATAAAAAAGCGTTACAAGAGCACAGATTTTATCCTGAAGTGATGCACGAAATGAAAAAAGATAGATGGTATAACTTGCGTGAAAAAATACGAGATCGACTAAAGATTGATGCGATGATGGAATGAATATTTTTGCTATATGATATAGTTTGATATATAATAATCTTCTCTCCTGCCAGATTTGGAGGTGAAGAGGGGAGAATGGAAACGAAATTATTTATGATTTTATTTAAAATTAACCGCTTCTGTGAAGCTAAAATAAGAATGGAAATGGGCGCTTGTTCATATAAACAGCGTGCATTCTATAGTATTATAGGCGGATTTGCAAAAGCAGGAACATTTATACTTTCATAGCATAGTCTACACGATTTTAAAAAAGGGATTCGTAAGGATCTCTTTTTTTGTGCTCATTTTGGTACTTGACAAAGCCCTTCCCCAGTGGTATAGTTTAGTTAGTGTCGTAAAACTATTATTCTCAACCAATAATGTTGAAATAATACTTCGACACTTCACAAGTTATGCAGATTGATTTTAACCCATCTCTAACCACAATACGAAAAATGAAACTTATCAATGCGATGAAGAAAAAGAAGACGTATGTACAAATAGCAAAAGAAATGGGATTGTCTCGTGGATACGTTATTATGTTGAACAATTATTATCGAGCACATTACTTTAAATAATATATGAATATTACAAAAAATACTGTTTTAACCGCAATGATGAAACGTCAAGCAAGTGTCATGAAAATATGGCGCGCGAACAGATTAAAATCTTTTTCATTTGATGCATTTGATGACGCTTTAAAAGCAATTAAAGAAAATACAGATACAGACTTTGAGTTACAGAAATATTTCAATATATAACACTATGAGCACTTTAACCAATTTCTCAATTCCAAAAGTCGAATTAAAACAACCTCGTTTCACGCACCATGAACGACAGATAGCGCAAATCATTGCATACCCAATTGCTCTTTTGTTAATGATTGCATTTTATCTATTAAAACTCCTTACGAAGTTATTATATAAAGCAAGACGTTGGATAGTTCGTGCCAGTATCTTTACTCTCGTTTTCTTCGTTGCTGGTTCAAATCTAACCCTCAGTGTCACAGCTCCCAAAGCACAAGCAGCATTAGATGGCAAATATATTGTTGAATCTTCTGTTGCAGGACAAAGCGCGAAGCTATCCAATGAAGAAAAAATCATCTATTCCTATCCACATGCAGACATTATTGATCGTATTTGGAATAACGAAACATCAAAAGGAAAAGCAACTGATCCAACAGGAATAAACGTGAAATGTGCAAAACGTGGCTTAACCAATGAGTTCGGATTTGATCCACAAGACAATTATTGTTTCACAACCTTTACTGTCGCTGTCGCACGAGTCAATGCATGGTTTGATACCTGCCTGTCAAACCATACACTCGCAGCGTGTTTAGAAACATATTCAGGAAATAGCAAAGCATATCTCTCAAGTTTTATTAATCAATAACTATGAATAAAGCATATTGTTCAGTCTGTAAGGGTTTAGATGATGCAAGCAGTGACTGTGAGCATTGCAATGGAACCGGGAAAGAACCTATGAACAAAGCACAAAAAGCTTTATATAAAGAATTTGAAGAAATACTCAATAAACCACTTATAGAATATGGCGAGTATGCAGGATTCAAAATTCTTAACGCATTAATTAAAGCTGTTGAGGAACGTGATGCTTATACTCTCGGAGAACTGGAAGAGCTACCAGATTTGAATCATGAAGAATATATCCAAAAATGTGTACGGAATATTACGAAATTACAGATTAAAAGTAGGATGCTGAAAACACTATATGAATAAAGGACAAAAAATATTATTTGCAACGTTGTCAAATTACATGTCTGAAGAGAAGTTATTGAAATATTTGCAACAAACCGGGTTAACAAAAACTGAATTAGAAAGTATTAAAGAAGAACGTTTAGAACTACGTGAAAACCGTATAACAAAGACAATGAAATATTTACAAGCAAAGGGGGTGAAATAGTATGAATGATTTTCTACCAGCAGCATATCAAGTCCCAACATCTCAAAGTAACTATATGAAATTTCAAGATGGAGAGAATCGTTTCCGCATCTTAACAAGTCCTATCTTAGGATTTGAAATATGGCAGGACACACCAGAAGGAGGACGAAAACCAGTTCGTCGTCCCATGAATCATCCATTTTCTGTTACTGAGATTCAAGATGGTGATCCGACAAATATCAAGCATTTCTGGGCGATGCCAGTTTGGAATTATGCGGAGAAAAGAATACAAATTCTTGAGATAACACAAAAAGGAGTACAGAAATCTCTTCTGGCATTAACATCTGATGAAGATTGGGGTAGTCCAGCAGGGGTAAATGGCTACGATATAGTCGTCACAAAATCAGGTCAAAAACTTGAAACAGAATATCAAGTCAATCCAAAACCAGCAAAAAAGTTAGAGAAAGACATTTGGGAACAATATACAAAAATGTCAATTCGACTTGAAGCACTCTATGACGGCGATGATCCGTTTAAAGTACAAGGCGGAGATATTGCACAAGACGCAGTAGATGCAGGTCTATAAATCTTCTGAAGGTCAGTTGGGCATTATTGCAATGAACTGACTGACTTTCAGAGCATTTATGAATAGTTGTTGGATGACTATGAATGACAAAATAAAAACATTACAGATTTTACGAGAAGCAGGAAAAGATGGCGTGCATAGCTTTATTTTAAATAATAAAGTTGGCACATTCAGAGCAGCAGCACGTGTAGCCGAATTGAAAAAACAAGGCTACGCAATTGTATCAAAACCAAGAGTAAAACTAGGTGGTGCTATAGGTTGCGTATATTATCTATTATCAGAGCCTATAAAAACCATACAAGAAGAAAAAGTCTGGGACTATTCAACAGGAAAAGCAAAACTCATATCTCAAACAACAACAGAAACTCAGGAAAATACAAAACACATACAAGGAGGGTTATTTTCATGAAGACACGAATACTACATTCTCGTATCTATACTGACTCATTCTTTATGGAATTGTCTTCTATAGAAAAATTGCTCTTTATCTATTATCTGACGAATGATGCTGTAAATATTATTCATTGTTATGAATGTCCAGATAAAAAAGTACAAAACGAAATAGGGGTATCTATACCTCTTATAAAGAGGTATCAAGAAAAAGTTGAAAAAGCGGGGAAGATGTTTTTCAAAGATGGATATGTTTTTCTAAAAAACGCCTCTAAATACGAAAGCTATACAGGCGTGTTAAATGAGAAGGCAAAAGAATCATTACTAGATCAATTATCTGAAGAAATTAGAAACTGGTATGAAGGGAGTATGAAGGGGGTATATATACCCACTATAAATCAGAAATCAGAAATCATAAATCATAAATCAGAAGAAGAGGGGATTGTTAAGGGGAGACTCGATTTACCGATAGAAACGCTACAAGGAATAGCAGATAAACAACAAGTTCCTCTAAGTTTCGTATTAAGCAAGCAAGAAGACGTGAATAACTGGGTAGAGGAAAAACCCACCCGCGCAAGGGGTCGTGATTTGCGGAAAACCCTCGTAGTGTGGGTGAAAAAAGACGCTATAAACATCAGAAAGGAGGCACATGGAAAATCGAAACTTACAATCATCTCGCCAGATCCAGATTGGGTCAGTACCAGCTAAATGGCAGGAGAGATTTCTTATTAAGCGAATTGACGACGATGATATAGAAATCAGCTTACCAGAGCATGATGCAATCTTACACGCATTAGCAAATGGTGAACGATTTGTTCAGGTACGAAAGTATACGCTTATGCTCAACGCGATTAAAAGCATCGAGCCGAAATGGGGAGAAAGAAATATTCCTCCATGTCCTAAGGCAACTTTAGAATATGTTAAATACATTGATGGGAGAGCCATAACTACATATGAGAATCAGAAAGAGGTTGATGAATGGCATAAAATCTTTGATGAAAGGACGTTGCTATGAAAAAAATAAATAAAAAAGCACTTAAGGCTAAAGCAGATAGACTATTTAGCTTTACTATTCGTAATCGAGATATCTGTCAATTACGAGGCCTTGATACGATAACCTGTTCAAACACTTTGCAATGCATGCACATCATTTCACGAAGTAACCATGCGTTACGATGGGACGAGATGAATGCTTTATGTGGCTGTTCTGCTCATCATATGTTTTACACCAATCATCCTTGGGAGTTTGTTGAATTAATCAAAACTAACTTCCCTGAAAATTATCAATACGTGAATAGTAAACGAAATGAAATTTGGAATAAAGATATAGACGTAGTACTTGAAAGATTATGAAAATTACACAAGAAGGATTTGAAATTGACTTTACTCCAATTATTCGCTTTTGGTGGAGATTACGCTGTAGATGCGAGGAGTGTGGAGGAAGTATTATCGAGTGGGATTATAAGCATGCATTTTGTGAGGATTGCAGAAAAGAGTATTAACTATGAAATATATATTACAAAAATTAGGTTTTAGATTTTGCGAATGTTGTAATAGTTTATTTTGCTGGAGGTTTTAAAGAGTATGAGAGAGATCAAGTTCAGAGCGAAAGTACTAAACATTCCAGACATGGAAGGGGAATGGGAAACCACAGACGAGGTGGGGTTTGTCAACTTCTTTCATGCGTTAAAACAAGGCGATCTGGATGAAAAGACATTTGGAGAATACACCGGTCTGAAGGACAAGAAGCGCACTAAAGAGTTTCCTGAAGGTCAAGAGATCTACGAGGGGGACATTCTTGAGTTTGATGTCGAGGAATGGGCAAGTGCAGAAACAAACAAGTTCGCAGTGAAGTGGGATAAGAACTATGCATGCTTCACGGGTAACGGGGTAGTCACCGAGTGGCGAGAGTTCTGTGAAGCTATCGGCAACATCTACGATAACCCAGAATTACTAAAATAAAATATGAATAAAAACGAATGGAAAGAAAAGGTCATAGAAATGTTAGATTTAAGAGCACCTATCTATGGTGGAAGAGGCGGAAAGGGAATTGATGCAGTATCAGATATTCTTACTCTCATGTGTGATTTCGCCGAAAAAGAAATTATAGGAGAAGATGCAGAAGAACCTATAAATGTGGAGCATCCAGATTATGAATTCTTTGTCCATGAAACAGCAGTGAAGAATGAATTAAAGAAAGAACAACGTCAACGCATTGCTGAATGGAGGGAAAAGAATATATGAAATACATTTATACTTCAAAAAAATATGAATTATGGCCTACCGAGCAGAAAGTTTGTAATGAATGCCATAATCTAATAAAAACGTTAAATGAACACCTTCTTTGCCAAAAAGAATTTAAAAAAAGTTATCCTTTGCCTAAAGATTATAAAAAGTTATCAAAACTACTATGAAGACACCATCAATCACGAAGCAAGAGATATTAGCAAAATATCGAGAGAGATTTAACGATTTTCCTACAAGCGCAATGTGGTATGAACCTGTATTAGACTTTCTCTCTCAATCCCTTGACCGTGTTGCACAACAGACGAGAGAAGAAACGATTGAGGAGATACGATCACATATCAAACCATTAGCTGATATGGAAGCAGCTTTAAGAGAGATGGACAAGCTCACCTCTCAGGAGAAAAAGGAAGCATGTAGATGCGAAGGTCATAAGAAATGCTTAAATCATGACGAATTTTGTAACTGTGAGAAAAAGGAAGAATGATATGAAAACTGAATATATAACGATGAGGCAATTAATGCGTGAGTATATGAAAATTGCAGAGAAGGTAAATAACAGTGAGAAAACATACATTGTTATTTCTGGTAATGTTCCTATCTTCTCCATTTCAAGAATAGGAGATAGGGAATGGATATTAGAAGAAAGAATAACTAAGCTTGAAGACAAAGTAATGAGTTGTGATATTTGTAATATTTAATCTATGCTGATTGCTCATGGATTGTATGGGGAAGCTATGTGTCTAATTAACATGTAATGGCTAAATCCCGAACGTGCAATCCATGAGGAGTTAGGATGAGGTGGAAGAAGAATCACTTTTAGAACTAGAAAGGTGGGTGAATTATGAAAACATTAGAACAAAGACTTGAAAATCTAAACGATATTATAAAAATACAATGCTCACGGGGAAATGGTGACTACGATCAATACATGCACGGATTAGCAAATGGTCTGATTATGGCTAGAAGTTTATTTACAGATGAAGAGCCAGAATTTATGGAAGCACCTGCAAAATGGGGCAAGGATCATCCGTCATGGTTTATAAAGCTGAAATGGAAATTGTTTCCTAGATCAATGTTAGCAACAAGTGGATCACAGGGAGAGAATGAGCCTATCTAGGCCGAAAAATAAGTGTTAGTAAGACCATGAGGAGTCAGCATCGTGATTGAAAGCAAGACAGTGAGTTAAACAGCACTCAGAGGCGTTACGACGAACACAGGCGGTACCTGAGGTTGTGGAAGGGGACGTCCCGACTGGCTTAAAGGCCAGGAGCCTAACCAGCGTCTTGCTTTGAGTCACGATGAAAGACCATTGAATGCAGGAAGGTTTGAATAGTTTGCGTCTATGCGGTGTTACCGCACATAAAAGAATCGATAGTAGACACAAGCGTTGAAGCGAACCTTCTTGCATTGAGGAGTCTTTTATGAAAGAAAACTTTATACCAATTGATGTGAGAGATTTTAGAATCATTGACCAACGTGAGATGTTGAGTGAGGCAGCGTTAAGCCGTCAACGTGTCGAAAGTGCAAAAGGTAAACCAATGATTAATCGTAGTGTATCTGAAAAGCGGTTGGGATTAGAGGTGTCTCCTCGAAAGAGATACAAAGCGCGTCAGAAAATTGATAGAAAAGTACAGTGAAAAGTATAATAAGCTAGATATGAAAAAATATATTGCTTCACCAGGAATAGCTCTTATTCAACCACTTGCAGAAAAAAATACAACGCTTATTCTTACTAATCTGAAAGAAGGACGCATAATTCGAGGAAAAATTATTGATATGGGGCTAGATGACACGAATAATTATGGTGGGAAAATTGAAGCAAAAAATTATGGGAGAAACGGGGATATTGTTTGGTTTCTCTCATATTATCAAGAAGGTGGTTATGACAAGGTAAAACTTGATGGTGTTGAGCATTATCTCGTGAAATGGGGAGATTTTAGATTACAAGAGAAATAATATGTCACATATAAAAACAGAATTATTATTTAATAAAGAAGCAAAAGATAGTCTACTTCGTGGAGTCAATATCATGGCTGATGCTGTCTCTTCAACGCTTGGCCCTCGTGGACAAAATGTTGCGTTAGCGAAATATGTGCCCAACAATGGTGAAATATATCAACGCGTTGTCATTCATGATGGTGTGACAGTGGCTAATTTTATTGATTTAGAAGATGAATTTGAAAATATGGGCGCGCAATTATTAAAACAAGCGGCACAAAAACAGGTTGACATTGTTGGCGATGGAACAACCGCTGTCATGATACTTGCACGAGCAATTATCCAAGAGAGCATGGAATTAATTGCGTCCGGCGTGAACCCTATGGCGCTTCGGAAAGGACTCGAGCAAAGTTCTGAACGATTAGTAAATCAGTTAGAGCAAATGGCAAAACCTGTGAGTGGCGTAAAAGACATGGAGTATATCGCTACCATCTCGGCAGAAGATGAGGAATTGGGAAAACTTGTTGCGAAAACATTAGATAAAGTGGGAAAAGATGGAGTGGTGACAGTTGAGGAATCAAAGAGCCAATTCACAACAGTCGATCATCAAGAAGGAATGCAATTTGACCGTGGGTTTATTCATCCATGGTTTATTAACAATCCAAATCGTGAAGAAGCACGATTAGAGAATGCGTATTTTCTTATTACTGACCTGTCCCTTACCACCCTTGCTCCCTTAGCTGCGTTTTTTGAGTCATTATTAAAAAAATCAAATATATTAGTTATCATCTCTCCTGATATTTCAGGTGAAGCTCTCCCATTACTTATTAAAAATAAAATGGAAGGGAAATTATTTAGTATTGCTATTCAAGCTCCCTCTTTTGGACAAAATCAAAAAGATATCCTGCAAGATTTAGCTATCTTAACAGGTGGGACATACATTTCAGGAGATGCAGGATATAAGTTGGATGATATAACAATTGAACATTTAGGATTTGCTGAATATGTTGCTTCCACAAAAGACGCAACAGTTATTGTCGGTGGAAGCGGTACGAAAAAATCCATAGCTGAGCGCGTTGAATCAATGAAGACAAGTCTTCTGACAACGGATGGTGATTTTGATAAAGAACAACTCAAAGCGCGTATAGGGAAACTTACATCAGGTGTCGCAGTAATTCACGTAGGTGGACACACAGAAGTAGAGATGAAAGAACGGCGAGAACGTGTTATTGATGCAGTGGCAGCTACCAGAGCAGCTATGGAAAAAGGTATTGTCGCAGGGGGTGAAATAGCATATTTACATGCGCGGAAGTATCTTGGTGATCCAAGGGGACTACATGACATAATTCTCTACAATGCACTCTATCAACCATTTTATAAGCTTATTCATAATGCAGGATTATCTGAGGTAGATTGTGCTTTAGCTCTCCAAAAAAAGAGAGAATCATGGGGAATTGATGTCACTGATGGAAAAGCAAAGGATATGATAAAAAACAGAATAGTTGATCCGGTCCTTGTCCCTATGCATGCAATACGAAATGCAGTGAGTGTTGCAATCCAGATTATGACGACGAATGTTATTGGTGTTCCGAAAATTATAGAGAAAATATAAAGAGAGGTGATAGAGATATGAAAAAATGCAAGAAGCATGGAAAGGTATCCTGCAAAAAATGCGGAAAGAAGTAATCAATGAAGAAGCATCTTTGCGTTTCCTGTCGGAAAACCAATAGACAGGTACACCCAATTTTAGGAGTGTTGCCCTATTGTCAGTCTTGTCAGCTCTTGCAAGATGCTTCAATTAAGAAAGTGCCAGAAATGGCAGGGGAAAGTATTAAAAATAATCGGGAAATGCATTGGGATGATATTCACCCAGCACATTATAAGGGACATGCGTCAAGAGAATTCTTAGAGAAATATGGAAAAAAAGCAATGCTTCGGCAAGGCTTTAGTGAGAAGGAAATAAAAGAAGCAAAATACGTTTATAATTCTGATCGCTATTATAAGAGACATGCATAGCATGAATGAGAAACTTATTCTAAAATGACAAACGAACAGCTGCCTAGGCCAAATTGGAAAGTCGGTGAGATAATACGCCATAAATCAACAGGGCATCCATATCTCGTGCAACACATTTATAAGTTCGTTTCTACACTTGTTATTGATCTTTGTGATCCCCAAACTCCTATACCAGGCCTTTTTATTCTTCCCAGAAATTATGATGATTACGCCACAGATACCTGTTTTCAAGTAAAAAGTACACTCAATCCTACAATTGAATATACACACACAGTTGATAATCCATTTCATAAAAAGGGCTATACAGGAGAATTTGCACAAATATGAGTGACGGTTTTATCATTACCTTTATTTCCTTTATCTGGTTTGTAACAGGATTCTTTGTTGGTTATATTAATTCTGAGAAGAAAGATATGAAGGAGTTTATTGATGAAACAGGTAAGACTATTAAAATAGAAGCAAAGAAATTGATGATGCCTTCTGCACCAACAGGAAGAATTAAGCCAATAACAGCTCAAGAAGCATGGAAGCGTAGTCAAACACCTGAGAGAAAAGAAGCACAAGAGGCTATGAAGGAGACGTTAGATACAATACCCGATCTTGTTAAAGCAAAAGAATTGTTACAGTCAATGAAACAAGAGGAATATCAAAGGGGGTGATTATATGAAAATCAAAGTGAAAAAGGGAGCATTACACAAAGAATTAGGAGTCAAACAAGGCAAAAAACTCACATCTAAAGAACTTTCAAAAGCAAAGAAATCAAAAAGTCCATTAGAAAGAAAGAGAGCAACATTTGCCGAAAATGCAAAAAAATGGAACAAAAAGTAAAACACTATCAGGAGCTATTTGGTTTGACGAATTGGAATATTAACGTAAGACATTTTCCAACCCTCAACCAGACAGCTCGAACTGTAGCAGATCCGAGATATTACCATGCTACAATTGATTTTAAAGATGAAAACCCTGAAGAATGGGTAATCTTGCATGAGATGATTCATGTTGTGATGGCTCTGTATGACTTCTACTGTGATAATGTGTTGCCTATGGAGCATCAAGAGATTATCATGACGGGAAGAGAAAGCGTGGTATCAGAACTTACAACTATTATGATGAGGATAATGAAATAATATGGAAGAAAATAAAGTAGGCAGACCATTAAAATTTAAAACAGTTGAAGAATTACAAACAGTTATTGATGAATATTTTGATTGGTGTGATAATCGGACGAAAAAGATTTGGGATGATAAAAACATGAAAGAATATATGATTACTGACCCTGCGCCATATACCATGAGTGGCCTTGCGAGAAGAATAGGATTAAGTCGCCAAGCTCTTATGGAATATTCTCACAAAGATGAATTTGGTGACGCTATAAAAGCAGCTCGACAAAAAATTGAAGAAGACGTCGAAACACGAATGAATAGTAAGGATACATTTACGCCAGGACTTATCTTTAACGCAAAGAATAATTTTGGTTGGAAAGATAAAACAGAAACAGATATTACAACAGATGGAAAACCATTAATAAAGTTTGATGAAAGAATTACAAATTACGGATTTAATCAATCCACAACCAAAGCAATTGACAGCGTTACAGACGCTCTTAAATCCACAGTGTAAATATCTTCTCTACGGTGGATCAATGGGTGGTGGCAAAAGCTATCTACTTCGATGGGGCGCACTCGCTTATCTTCTGTATCTGCATTTGAAAACAGGCATTCGAGATATTCCAGTTGGGCTTTTCTCTGAAGATTATCCAACACTCAAAGACCGCCAAATCAGCAGAATTGAACGAGAATTCCCGAAATGGCTCGGAGAATTGAAGGATAATAAAATTGATGGACTGGCTTTTTTTATTGCTCCTGAGTATGGTTCAGGAAAGATTCTCCTTCGTAATCTTGATGATCCATCAAAATACATGTCAACTGAATTTGCGGGAGAATTTGTTGAGGAATTGACACGAAATACTGCCCAGACATTTATGGATTTACGTAACAGACTACGCTACCCTGGTGTTGATGAAGTAAAGTTCATGGGTGCGACTAATCCAGGAGGTGTCGGGCATGGATGGGTACGAAAATACTTTATTGATAAAAACTCAGGCGATTTAGAGCAGAATAGATTTTTCTATGTGCATGCCAATGCGTATGATAATGAGTACATTTCAAAAGAATATATCAAACAATTAGAGAGTTTGCCTGAACAACAGCGCAAAGCATTTTTAGAAGGATCATGGGATATATTCGCTGGACAATATTTCACTGAATTTAATCAAAATCAACATGTTATTAACCCCTTTATTCCACTCAAGGGATCACTTATTGTGGGTGGTATGGATTGGGGAAGAACAAAACCATTTGCTTTTTATCTTTCCACAGTGACGAAAGCGTTTTTTACCAATGAAAAAAGCGACACAACAACATTCTATAGAATTAAGACATTTCTTGAAGTCTATGGCAATGAAAAAAACCCGCATGAATGGTCTGAGGTTATAAAAGAAAAAATGAAGACATATAATCTTACCCTTGATGATGTTACATGGGTACAAGCAGACCCTGCTATTTTTAATAAATCAAATGATATGTCTGATTCTATCAGAGATCAATTCTATGCTGCAGATAATCGTTGGCGACTATTAAAGCCTGGTTCAAATGATCGAATCCCTGGCTGGCAAATTATGCATAAATGGCTCTCTCTTGCGCCTGATAATCTACCATATTGGCAATCGACAGCAAATTGTGTCAATCTCATACGAACCTTGCCACAACTCATTCATGATGAGAATGATGTGGAAGATGTTGAATCAACACGAAAATTAGGTATTGATGATGACGCAGGCGACGCATGTCGATATATGCTCAAAGCGTTGAAGTGGATCGAGGGGACAACAGGGCAAATTAACCCCAAAACACCAACGCCTGAAGGCAACGCGTCTAAATTTTATGGTTCAAATGAGAATATGGAACACCACGTCATAAGTCTTGATAAATTTAGATAAGTACACCTAAATCTATAATATATCTACATGCAAGTACGTATTCGCGGTGTCTCTTCTGATATTTTTGTGTCAACCGTTTTGTTGTCACACAATAAAAAAGATCCGAAAAATCTCTATCTTTTTCGTTGTTATAAATGCGGCAATCCAATTAGCCAAGTACAAGGAAATATTACTGCTATCTCTGCTGGCTATATTCCAGCTCAAGAAGTTCCTGTTATTACAGCTTGTGAGAAGTGCAGAACAAAATACACATTTCACACCCAAGAGAATAAAGTACAAGTGGTTAGCCTTATTTTAGATGCTGAGACAAAGATGAATACATTTCACTGTTTTATCTGTCGTTTACCGCTTGTGCAATATAACCATAAAGCTGTGGTACTCTTGCCAGCGTTTACGCTGATTAATGTACCGACAGGCTTTACGTGTTTTGGCGAAACATGTCAAATGAAATATTTTCTTCGAGACATTGTTGAAAGAGACGTGGTATAATTATACGACAAAGGGGAGAAATCTCGTTTTATAGCACGTAGCTTTCATAGATACGTGCTTTTTTAGTGGAAAAATATTATGGCAGCAAATGACACAATTAGAATGCAAGGATCATTTACAGAAACTGACCCTGTGAAGGAATGGGATGAAGAGGCAATTAGCGGTGAAACGCTTGATCCGTTGCAATTAGATATAGAAGATGATGAATTAGTCAGAATCGTTGATGATTGGGTTGAGGATTATAAAAACTACTACACTGAAAAATATGATCTGTTTGAGAGGCGAGAGAAGAATGAAATATATGTTTTTGGCCGCCAAGTCATGCAGAAGGAAAAAGAGAAACTTCTTAAAAATTATGAATCCCGCTTCATGGATAATGTGCTCTATGAAATAGAGGGCACCATGAAACCACTTTTCATGTCCCGTATTCCTGATTTTACTGTGCTGGCAGGCAATGAGTCAGATCAAAGTAAGCTCATGGCGCAAGAGGTAGGCAAAGCAATTGATAATGATGTGAAATCCTATGAGAATCGCTTTGTTTTAGGCTTAGCAGCCAAACACTATCCTGTGTATTTTATCTCAGTAATAAAAGCAGTCTGGGATAATGAAATAGATGATAACCGATTTGAAAATATTCATCCTGATTTAATTGAATTTGATCATCGTTGTCCAACCAAAGACGCTGATCAGATGCATTTCATCTCTCAAATTTGTCCTATTACGATTCAGGATATTATTCTTCGCTTTCCGAAAGCAAAAGAGAAATTGTATACACGATTAAAGCAAGACGATTTGATGCCAGGCGAAGAAGCATCATGGGCACTCTTGGCAACTGAGGTGAATATTCGTGAAGTATGGTTTACCTATTATATAAGTCATTCTGACACTGCGGTTGAGAAAATAGATGGTGTGTTGTGGAAATATAAAGATGTCATCTTAGGAAAAATGAAAAATCCTAACTTTGATTATGAAGGAGAAACGAGATATTTTGCCTATGATGAAGCAGGGAATAAAGCGACAAAGCGAGGATTAAATGAGAATGAGTTATCACAAATTTTATTGACTGGCCAACCACCCTCTCATGTACGAGAAGAAAAGGTCTATCATAATTACTTCCGTTTCCCTCGAAAACCGTATTATTTCATGGGTTATGATCAATGGGGCAAACAGCCACTAGATGAAACGTCTCGCATTGAGCAGAATTTACAAAATCAGAAATCACTTGATAGGCGAGGCAAACAGATTGAAGAAACATTGGATTCCAGGGGGCATCATATTTTAGCCAAAGGCGCTGTCACACCAGCTGAGTTAGAGGATATTGATTTTGATGAGCCAAATGTTGATTTATCAGTTGAAGGCAACCCGAATGAAGTATATAGCTATATCGCCCCTGAACGACCAACAGCGCAAGAATTTGAAGAGATAGGCAATTTGCGTCAACGCATGTATGGGGTAGCCCACTCAACGGCAGTACGTGGCGAGATACAAGCCAATGCGCCAGCAACTTCAAACCAAATAGCCAGAGAAGGAGATTTTACCGCAGCTGATGACCAAGTCGAAGATACCATTAATCCTGCAGCGCAATGGATGGCAGAATGGAAAATGCAGTTTATCAAACTTCGCTATACCGAAGATCATTTCTTTTATTTACTAGGTGAAGCAGGCAAAGAAGTTTTTCACAAATTAAATCGAAATATGGTTGAAGATGGCATGGTTGTCAAAATTAAAGCCTCTGGAACAGATAAATTACGAGCACAGAATAACGCGATGGAAATGGCAAAAATGGCAATGATTGATCCCTATACGTTCTTTGTGGATATGGGACTTTCAGATCCTGAAGGACGAACGGAAAAACTCATTATGGCAAAAGCAAATCCAATGGGGTATTTACAACAAGTCGTTAAAGGCTTAAAAACACCACAAGACATTGCAATGGCTCTCATGCAGAGCGAAGAAAATCCTGTGATGCCAACGCAACAAGCACAATCTGAGATTATGCCACCACAACCTCCCCAACAGCCACAGGGAGCAATGCAACCACAAAATCCAACGATGGGTAATACCGCGCAAGTGCCCTCCCAACCACCAACGACACCCCCACAGGCTAGTCCGCGCAATTTATAAAGTACAAGCAAAACTATAATAGTAGCTATGGATGATAAAAAAGAAGAAGTAAAAGAAGAAAAAGGCGCAGTAAAAGAAGAAAAAGTCCATGCAATTAAATCATGGAACCAAATTAGAAAAGAATCACAAAAACAAGCACGTTTAGACTATGCAAAAAAACATGGCTTACTTGATGAAGAAAAATCAGAAAAAAAAGAGACTGCCAGCGTGGAAACTCCACCAGAGAAAAAAGTGGAAACGAGCGACACGACGAATGAGAAACCTCAAGAACCACGTATAGACCCATCTGAAATTGCCAAAAAAGCAGCAATTGCTGCAGCTGAAGAAACAGCAACGAAAATAGCTGCTGAAACCAAAGAATCGTTTAAACAAGAGATTCAAAAGATCTTAGATAAAGATAAAGATATTCAGGACAAACAAAAAGAAGCAGACGAGTTGATTGCTGCCTGGGATAAAGAGAAACGACTCCCCAAAGATTATAATGAATTGATTGCTGAAACAATGCGGATTGCTGATGCAAAAGTTGCCCAAGCACAAAAAGCAGCAGAACGACAACGAGTAATTGATGAACAGGCGCAAAAAGAAACACAAGCCAAAGAGGCACAAGGAGCGAAAGATACTCAACAGACAAAACTTGATGATTATCAGAAACGAATCGCGGCAGATCTTGAAGAGATCTACGCAGCAGGTTTTCTCAAGCGTCCGGTAAATGTTGAAGAGATCAATAATCCTACTACGACTGATGAAGGAGCAAAAAAAACACAAGAGATATTTGATTTTGGCGTAAAATTGAATACAGAACGTAAGACAAAAGGACTTCCTCCTGTTGATTCATTAAATAAAATATTTTTTTTACATTATCAACCATATATGAAGGCGCAAGGGAAAACACAATCAAAGCAAGTTGCAGGAGCAGATGCGCCTGTATCTCCATCGCGTAATCAATCAGTCACGCAATCAAATAAGCCACAAC
>Ga0207652_10000489_pt1 | contig 40293 bp, 47 predicted proteins | sample KBSC63BmetaG_FD_184334 | JGI IMG/M metagenome (GOLD analysis project Ga0207652, IMG submission 184334) | Corn rhizosphere microbial communities from Kellogg Biological Station, Michigan, USA - KBS C6-3B metaG (SPAdes) (version 2) | ecosystem: Host-associated > Plants > Roots > Rhizosphere ...
GGCCGAGCACGGTGCACAGCAGAGCCATGCCGGCGATCAGCATTGCCACCGTGCGCCACCAGCGGCGGCCGTGCGGGGTCTCTTCGTCCTCGGCGTCGCGCCACAGCTTGCGCGCGAAGGCGTAAATGAGCGGCAGCAGCAGTACCGAGACCACCCCGAAGCCGAGCAGCGCCATGTCCGCGGTCCACGCGCCAGGATAGCCCATCCAGTTGAGCGGCGGTCCGCTTGCGGCGGTCGAGAACGAGGGATCGGTCTGGTGATAGGATACCAACGCCAGCAGCAGCACCCCGCTGGCGAGATAAAGCGCGACCGCTCCGGTCAGCTGCAGCGCGCGCGCCGCCGAGCGACGAAACGCCGCGCGCCAGTCGGCCGGCTCTGCCCTCGGTGCGCGTGTCGCCATGCGTGTGAATCCCTTCGGTCCGCAGAATCGCAGAGCGCGGAGTCCGGGTCAAGGATTCCCTTTTTGTTTCACGCGGCGCGCGAACCCGGCGAAGCCGGAAGGAAAGAGCGTTTCACAGGGAGACACCAAGATCGAGCGCCATGCCGCCGCGCAGCGCAACACCTTCGTGTCTTCGTGTGAACCCATTAAAGCCGCTTCGCGGGCGGTTTACGCTTGGCGCCCGCGCGAAATCAGGAAAGCCCGTCGATCGCCGCCCAGCGCGGCCAGGCGAGACGGCGGGCGGTTCGTCCGGTCATGCCGCCGAGCGCGATCACGGCCATCTGCGCGTGCGCGGCGAGCAGGCGAAACCGGAGCGGGCCGAGCGTTGGCGCGCCGGGATGCGAGTTCGTCGGGAAAACGGGCGAGAGAAGCACCGCATCGGCCCGCATCCGGTTGGCGAGGCCGATTTCGGCTAGGTCGTGCGCGGTGGCCAGCGTCAGCAGGTCGCCGCTCGTCGGGTAGAGCGCACGCGGCGGGCCGTAGATTCCGTCGGCGCCCCATTCGCGCGCGGTGAGCGAGCTGTCGGCGAGGATCATCACGTGCCCCCGCGCGCGGGCGACGCGGCGCAGCTCAAGCCAGCGGGCGAGCCGCTCGGCGTCCGGCAGGTGGTAGTGCCGGTAGATGAACCCCGAGCCGCGCGGCAGGCGGCGGAGCGCGTCTTCCAGCGCCGCGTCGTTGCGCTCGTCGGAGAGCAGCCAGAGGTCGGGGAAAGGCTGGCGCAAGGGCATCGCCGCGCTATAGCGCCGCCTCATGGAAAGCGCAGCCACCCGCCTCTCCGACGTCCGCGAACGGATCGCCCACGCCTGCAAGGTTGCCGGCCGCAAGGCCGACGAAGTGACGCTGGTCGCCGTCAGCAAGACCCACGACGCCGACGCGATCGAGCCGCTGCTGCAAGCGGGCCAGCGGGTGTTCGGCGAGAACCGCGTGCAGGAAGCGCAGGGCAAGTGGCCCGCGTTGCGCGAGCGCTGGCCCGACGCCGAGCTGCACCTCGTCGGCAGCCTGCAGTCGAACAAGGCGGCCGACGCCGTCGCGCTGTTCGATTGCATCCATTCGCTCGACCGGCCTAGCCTGGTCGAGGCGCTGGCAAAAGCGATGGACAAGGCCGGCCGGCAAGTGCCGTGCTTCATCCAGGTCGACATCGGCGAGGAGCCGCAGAAGGGCGGTTGCCCGATCCGCGAGTTGCCGGCGCTGCTCGCCCGAGCCCGCGACGCTCAGATCCTCGTCGTCGGCCTGATGTGCGTGCCCCCGCATGGCATCGAGCCAGCTCCGTTCTTCGCCCTGCTCGACAAGCTCGCCCGCGACCATGGCCTGCCAGGGCGAAGCATGGGCATGAGCGGCGACTACGAAACGGCGATCCTGCTCGGCGCCACCCATGTGCGCGTGGGCACCGCGCTGTTCGGGGCCCGGAGCTAACGGCTTTCCGGCACGATCCGCTTGCCGGTAACCGGATGCACGTAGTGGAACGGCACCACGTCGGTTTCGGGCCAACTCGGGAACGGTGCGGCCTCGATCATGTCGGGGCCGCCGGGGTCTTCGGGATAAGTCTTGGTGAAGAACGGCGAGGGTAGCGCGGGTGCCGAGGCCCAGCCGGTTTCGTAATCGGCCTGGGTGAACAGGTTGTAGCCGAGCGTCCTGATCATCCACACGCCGTCGCGCTTCACGTAGTCGTTCTCGTAGATCCCGTGCTCCCACCACTGGCGCGGCAGGTGCGCGGGCTTGTCGGGCTTGCTGTCGTGGATCGCGCCCATCAGCGTGCAGCGCCAGCGGCCTTTCGCGGTGAGTCCGTCGGGAGCCACGTGGATAACGTCCTGGCTCGGCCAGTGCTCGACCATCATGCCGTAACCCGGGCCGTTGATCCCACCGGTGAACAGCTTGCGCAGGCGGCCGCAATAGAGCCGGCGGACGCTCTCGCGGCTGTGCCAGACGCCGCCCATGAAGCGCAGCTCGCCGTCCTCGGCGAACAAGTCGCAAACCTCGTCGTAAAGGCCCTTGTCCATGCAATAGGCGTAAGTCCGCTGGAGCACGCGGATCGCCTCGATGTCATTCAGCCGCGCGACTTCGGCGCGCAGTTTGCCGATGGCGGCTTCGGCGGCCGCGAGGCGGTCTTCGAGGCTCACGCGGCCGGCTTGCCGAGCGCGGCGTCGAGATCGTCGCCGAGCTCGTAGTAATTGCCCGACAGCGCGTCATACTTCCCCGAGGCGAGATCGACCACCCGCTGGGCGCAGCGTTGCAGATCGACTTGCGCGGCCGGATCGCTCTCCGCCTTGCGCAACCGCTCGACCATCCCGCCGAGGTATTTCTGCGCGTCGGCGCTTTCCATCGTCTGGCGGGCGAGTTCGGTGAACACGAACCCGGGGTCGATCGCGAAGACCGACACACCCGTACCGGCGAGTTCGGCCGCGGCTTCGGCGACGATGCGGTTCTGGGCGATCTTGCCGGTGCAGTAGGCCGACAGATTTGGCGCGACGAGGCGGCTGGCGATCGCCGAGACGCAGATCGCGCGGCCACGGCCCCGCGCGATCATGCCGGGCAGCACACGCGCGAGGAACAGCATCGGCGCACGGATGTGCACCGCCTGGGCGCGCCACCACTCGTCCGGGTCGACTTCCCAGATCGGCCCGAACGGACCCGGCACGCCCGCGTTGTTGACCAGCAGGTCGACCGGGCCGAGCAATTCCTCGACCTTGGCGACCGCGTGGTCGATCGAGGCCGGATCCGTCACGTCGCAGCGCACGCCGATAGCCTTACCGCCGCCCGCGCGGATCGCGTCGGCGACTTCGTCGAGCTGCGTCAGCGAGCGCGACAGAAGCGCGACGTCGGCCCCTTCCGCCGCCAGCCGCTCCGCGATCGCTCGTCCGAAACCGCGACCGGCGCCGGTGACGACAGCCACCTGCCCTTCGAGAATGCCCATGGATGCTCCTTCCGCCCGAGGGCTATCGCGCGTCCGGCCCGGAGTCGAGATTAAGCATGTTAAGCGGCGCGAAATGGGACGAGCGAATCCGGGCAGGCTGCGCCGCCGCGGCGGTGGCCCGACGGTCCACCCGGTGCAATCGTGTGCGAAAACTGGAGCGGGCGAAGGGATTCGAACCCTCGACCCCAACCTTGGCAAGGTTGTGCTCTACCCCTGAGCTACGCCCGCTCACCGGCGTCCAGGCGCTTGCGGGCGCCGTGGGAAGGCCGGGCGGTTAGCAGCGCTCCCGCGCACGGGCAAGTGGATTTTCCCGCTCCTTTTGGTGTAGGCGCACAGCCTTCACATCGCGCCCCGAGCGCCCACATAAGCCCCTTCCAGCAGCAGGAGCACTTCCCTTGGCGAGCCTTGGCCTCAACCTCGACGAACAGAAGGCGGTCGAACGCTTCCAGAAGGAGGTGGTCGCCCCGTCGCGCGACAAGCTGGTGATCCTCGACTTTTGGGCCGAATGGTGCGGGCCGTGCAAGGCGCTCAGCCCGGTGCTCGAGAAAGTGGCCGCCGAATATGCCGACAAGGGCGTGATCCTGGCGAAGCTCAACGTCGACGAAGAGCAGTTCATCGCCGCGCAGTTCCAGGTGCGCTCGATCCCCACGGTCTACGCGATCTTCCAGGGCCAGCCGATCGCCGACCTGACCAACGCGCGGACCGAATCCCAGCTGAAGCAAATGCTCGATCAGTTGCTCGCGCAATTGCCGGTCCAAGGTGGCGCCGCCGGCGAACCGCAGGAAGACATCACCGGCTTGGTCGCGATGGGCGAGCAAGTGCTGGCCGAAGGCGATGGTGAGCGCGCCGCGTCGATCTTCGCTCAGATCGCCGAGATCGCGCCCGGCGATGCGGGCGTGCAGTCGGGCCTCCTGCGCGCGCTGATCGCGGCCGGCCGCACCGAGGAGGCCCACGCGGCGTTCGATGCGCTGCCGGACGAGCTCAAGGCCGATCCGCTGCTGTCGCAAGCCGGGCAACAGCTGGAATTGGCCGCAAGCGGCGTCGACGAAAGCGAGCTGGCGGAGCTGCGCACGGCGGCGGCCGAGCGACCGGCCGACGAACAGGCGCAATACGATCTTGCCCAGGCGGCGTTTGCTGCCGGGGCGCGGGACGAGGCGGCGGACACGCTCCTCAAGCTGGTCGAGACCGCGCCGGAATGGAACGACGGCGCGGCCAAGGCCAAGCTGCTGCAGATATTCGAAGCCGTGGGCCTGGAAGACCCCTGGGTGGCGGCGCAGCGGCGGCGGCTTTCCGTGCTGCTGTTCGGCTGACGGTGGCAGCGCCCGTTCGCCTGTCGATATTCCCGCTCGGCGGGGCGATCCTCTTTCCGGGGCTGCAACTGCCGCTGCATATCTTCGAGCCGCGGTATCGCGCGCTCGTCGGCAGCGCGCTCGCCAAGGATCGCCGGATCGCGATGATCCAGCCGCAAGGGGCCAGCGAAGGCGCGCCGCTGTTCGAGATGGGCTGCGTCGGCCGCATCGGCGAAGTCGAAGCGCTGGAAGACGGGCGCTACAACATCGTTCTCGAAGGCGAAGCACGCTTCCGCCTGGTCCGCGAGATCAAGGTGACGACGCCGTTCCGCCAGGTCGAAGGCGAATTGATCGCCGATCCGGACCTCGAGGCCCTCAGCGCTATCGAGCGCGCGAGCTTCGAGCGCGAGGCGCGCGAGTTTGCCGATCGCCAGGGCTATGCGATCGACTGGGACGAAGTCGCCGGACTCGACGACCAGGCGCTGATCAACGGTGTCAGCCAGATCGCCCCGTTCGACGCGGCCGCCAAGCAGGCGCTGCTGGAAGCGCCCGATATCGCCTCGCGTTGCGAGATGCTCGTCCAGCTGATGCAGTTCTTCGGCCGCAGCGATCCCGACGAGGGACAGGTCACGCTGCAATAACTGGCGTCAAAGCCCGAAGCTGCCGCGCACGCCGTCGATAACGTATTGGGCCGCCAGCGCGCCGAGCAGCACCCCGAGGACGCGAGTCACGACCGCCTCCACCTTGGCGCCGACCAGCTTCATCAGCGGCGCGGCCGCGAGGAGAGCGAGCAGGGTCAGCGCCAGCACCACCACCAGCGCGGCCAACACGATCAGCGAGCCTTGCAATCCTTGCGCTTCGCCTTCGAGCAGCATGACCGTGGCGATCGCGCCGGGCCCGGCGAGCATCGGCATCGCCATCGGGAACACCGATACGTCTTCGACCTCCGCCGTCGCCTTGACCGCTTCGGCGCGCTGCTCGCGGCGCTGGGTGCGCTTCTCGAACACCATGTCGAGCGCGATGAGGAACAGCATCAGCCCGCCGGCGATGCGGAAGCTGTCGAGCTCGATGTGTAGCGCGCCGAGCAGGTTCTCGCCGAACAGAGCGAAGAGCACCAGGATCACGCCCGCGATCAGGCACGCGCGCACCGCCATCGCCCGCCGCTGCGCCGCGTTCGCTCCGGCGGTCAGCCCGGCGTAGATCGGCGCGCATCCGGGCGGGTCGAGCACCACGAACAGGGTGATGAAGGCCGAGACGAACAGCTTGAGCATGGCCTATTTCGCGGCGGCGACGTCGCTGCGCAGGACTTCCTGGTAGCCTCGCCCGGTCCAGCGATTGACCTTGAAGCTGCGCGAGTTGTCCGGCTTGACCTCCACAATCCATTGCAAGGTCTTGTCGTCGGACCAGCCGACGGTGCGGCCCGCTGCCGCGGGTATCTCCGGCGGGCTGGCGCGGGAACAGTCGGCCACGTCGCCGGAAATCATCTCGGGAGCGGCAAGGGGCTGGGCCAGCGCGTCGCCCTGATCGAGCTCCCACTTGTAAGCGCCGTTCTTCTGCTTGCGCCACACGGTGGTGAAGTAGCCGGAAGTGCCGTCCGGGCGCTGCCAGGCGCCTTTGGTGACGCCCAGCGTGCCGTCGCAGCTCATCCACACGGCATGCGGCTCCCAGGTCACGGCCTGCGGCGGGTTGGCGCGCTTCTTGAGCCAGTCGTTGGCCGCCACTTGCTGCGGCACGAACATGACGGCGTTGTCGGCCGCGTAATCGTGGAACGCGGTCCACTGGCCTTTCTCGCCGGCCTCCCGGGCGAAGGCCAGCTCGGTCGCGATGAGAGCGCTCGGATTGGCGTCGGCGCGAATGCCGCGGCGTTGCCGCGCATCGGCCGAATTCGGAACGAGCGCCGCGACCAGCGCCAGCGTCATGACCCAGTGCTTCACAGCAATCCCTTCGGCAGTCCCAGGTTTTCGCGGCGATAAGCCGACACGATCGTGTTGCGCAGCAGCACGGCGATGGTCATCGGCCCGACCCCGCCGGGCACCGGGGTGATCGCCCCGGCGACTTCGCTGGCCTCCGCGAAATCGACATCGCCGACCAGCCGGGTCTTGCCGCTGTCGCCCGGGATGCGATTGATGCCGACATCGATGACCGTGGCGCCGGGCTTGATCCAGTCGCCCTTGACGATCTCCGGGCGGCCGACCGCGGCGACGACGATGTCGGCCCGGCGAACCACCTCCGGCAGGTTCTTCGTGCGGCTATGCGCCAGCGTTACCGTGGCGTTCTCCCGCGTGAGCAGCGCGGCCATCGGCTTGCCGACGATATTGGAGCGACCGATCACCACCGCCTCGAGCCCCGAAAGGTCGCCCAGCCGGTCTTTCAGCAGCATCAGGCAGCCGAGCGGCGTGCACGGCACGAAGCCGTGCTGGCCGACGGCGAGGCGGCCGACGTTGATGATGTTGAAGCCGTCGACGTCCTTGCTCGGATGGATCGCGGCGATCACCCGGTTTTCGTTCATGTGCTCGGGCAGCGGCAACTGCACGAGGATGCCGTCGACATCGGGATCGGCGTTGAGCGCGCGCACCCGGTCGAGCAGCTTGTCCTGGCTGGCAGTGGCCGCGAGCTTGAATTCGACACTCGCCATGTCGGCTTCGAGCACGGCTTTGGTTTTCGAAGCGACATAGACGTGGCTGGCCGCGTCGTCGCCGACCAGGACCACCGCCAGCGCGGCCTTGCGCCCGGCCCGTTGCTCGAATTCGCGGGCGTACTCGGCGACGGTCTCCCGCAAGCGGGCCGCGAAAGCCTTACCGTCGATGACGGCGGCGGCCATCAGTAGGGCCTGGCGCTTTCGAGAATCCGCTCCAGCGCCATCAGGATGAAGACGAGAACCATCGGCGAGAAGTCGATCGCGCCGGTATCCGGCAGCAGGCGCCTGATCGGCCGCAGCACCGGCTCGAACAGGCTGGAGATCGAACGATAGACCTGGACGAGGAATTCGTTCCGGTGGTTTATCACATTGAACGCGAACAGAAGTCCGATAACGAACCAGACGATCAGCAGCATGTTCACGGCATTCACCGCCATGCTGAAGATATCGATCAAAGCGTTCAAGACTTCCCTCCGAGAGGCGGATGCGCCGCTCGCCTGACTAGCCGACAGCGGCTGCTTTCAGCAAGCGCCGCCCTTACCCGGTGCGCTCGGTCTTTTCGACGAAGGTGCTCGAACGGATCGTCCAGCGCAGCTGGTCGGCCGTTGCCCCGGGCACGTCGTTGACGCGCTTCAGCACGATCTGGCCTTTCTGAGGAGCTTTCGCCGCGTTCTCGGCGTCCAGCAGAGTGCCGCCGACCGTGCAATACGATGATCCGGCGGCGCCTTCCTGTTGCAGGTCCGCGATGGTGACCGTGGGTTTGCGATAACCGGCGAACAGCGCTTTCAGGCGTGCATCGTCGATCACCGGATCGTCCCACACCCGCGCGGCCGTGGCAAAGTCTCCGCGGGCGAGAGCGTCGAAATAAGCTTGCGCCACAGTACGACAGTCGCGGTTTTCCAGCAGCGAAGGATCGCCATTCGGAGCTGGTTGCGGGGCCGTCAAAGGCGACGATACAGCCGCGGGAGCGGGAGAAGCGGCAACGCGCGTGGAAGAGGCGGCGGGTTCCGCCTGCGTGGCTTGCGGCGCGGGCGCTCGCTCAGACCCGCCGCAACCGCCGAGCAGGACAAGGCCGAGCAGCGCGCCAACCCGCATCAGTCGCCCTTGCGGATCAGCGTGCCGGCGCCCCGGCTGGTGAAGAATTCGAGCAGCATCGCGTGGCTCACGCGCCCGTCCAGCACCACGGCGGCTTCGCACCCGGCCTCGACCGCCTGGACGCACGTCTCGAGCTTGGGGATCATGCCTCCGGCCACGGTGCCGTCGGCCTGAAGCCTGGCGATGTCGGCCGGGGTCAGGTCGGTCAGCAGGTTCTTCTGCTTGTCGAGCACGCCCGCGACGTCCGTCAGCAGGAACAGCCGCGCCGCCTTCAGCGCGGCGGCGATCGCGCCGGCCATGGTGTCGGCGTTGATGTTGTAGGTCTGGCCGTCCTCGCCCGCGGCGATCGGCGCGACCACCGGGATCATCCCCGCTTTGCTGGCGGTCTCGAGGATCGTCGTGTCGATCGTGGCCGGCTCGCCGACGAAGCCGAGGTCGATCGCCTGCTCGATGTTGCTGTCGGGATCCTTCGCGGTGCGCGTGACCTTGCGCGCCGTCACCAGGCCGCCGTCCTTGCCGGAAATGCCGATGGCCTTGCCCCCGGCCGCGGCAAGCCAGCCGACGAGCTGCTTGTTGATCGAGCCCGAGAGGACCATCTCGGCGACTTCGGCCGTGGCCTTGTCGGTCACCCGCAAGCCGTCGACGAAGGTGCTTTCGACGCCGAGCTTCTTGAGCATCGCGCCGATCTGCGGGCCGCCACCGTGAACCACTATCGGGTTGATCCCGACGGCCTTGAGCAGCACGATGTCCTGCGCGAAATCGTGCGCGGCCGCCGGATCGCCCATCGCATGACCGCCGTATTTGACGACGAATGTGCACCCGGCGTAGCGCTGGAAATAAGGCAGCGCCTCGATCAGCGTTTCCGCCTTGCCGAGCATCTGCTTGTCCTCGCTCAGGCTCAACGCCGGGCTCCTGCTGTTCGACCGCTCTTGCGGCCGCGGGCGCTGTAGCCGGTCGACCCGGCGATTCCTAGTGGCCGGGGCCCCGGCTCGATCCATCGCGAAGGGGAAGCGATCCGTCGCATCGCAGGGAGCCAACCGCTCTCCCGTGGGTCTGCGTGGGGACACGACAGGACCCTGTTGCCGGCCGGACCTCCAATCCCTCCCCCTCAGGCCGGCACCAGGATCGCCAGGGGCGGCAGGCGACTGCCGCCCCTTACTTCGTGGTTAATATCGAACCGCTGTCCGGTTAACTTTTCCGGAAGGCACCCGCGCTATGCTGCGCGTGGGAGAACGCAAAGCATGACCAGGATGACGACACCGGCTGACGACAGCGCCAACCACGGCGCCGACGACCGCCGCAAGACCGACCGCCGCAACCGGAGCCTCGCTTTCGACGGGCAAGACCGCCGCCTCGGCCAGCGCCGGACCCTGCGCGATCGCCGCCGCGCGGACCGCGACTGACCGGGCAGTTAAGTCACCGGCTGGCCACGCACGGCCCGCTCCCGGCACGCGCCTCGAACACGGGGTCCGCTACAGGGCCCAAGGGTCTTCGGGTTCCTCCGGCTCGAGCTCGACACAAGTATAATGATCGCGGATTCGGGCGTTGAAGAACCGCCCTTTCGAGAAGGCCGTGCGAAACGCATCGGCGAGTTCCGGCGGGACATCGGCGTAGCGATAGAGGCGCCCGCTGACGAACTCCACGTCGAGCGCCCGGCTGCGCGGCTTGTAGGTGAAACGGCGGATCACGCTCGACGGCATACCCTGACAACGCTGGACCGCCTCGATCGGCCATTGCCGCGCTGGCTCGTGCCACCGGGGCGACGGCGCGGTGGATGGCCGATGCGCATTTCCCGATCGCGACGACACCCTAGGCACAAGCGCACCGCGACCGGCTCGGGGAGCGCCGAGTCAAAGCGACCACCGGTATGAACACCAAAGAAGCAGACCAAGAAGAGCGGCTAAGCCGCGATACGCAGGGCGGAAGGCGGGGCGGAGCCGCGTCTCTTCCCAAGTGTTTCAAGGACTATTCCTTAAGTGCCGTCCCTGAATCCCTAAGCGCGCGCTCGTACGGCAAAACCCGTGCATGGTCCGCCGCCCGCTTTGCGTCCTGCCGTTGCTCCTACTGGTCCCGTTGGCCGCGCTTGCGGCGGTGCCGGCGCAACCTGCTGACGAGGCGGAGCAGTTCGGCCGGTGCGCCGGATCCCATCGTGTCACCTGTGTCGTCGATGGCGACACGTTCTGGTACCGCGGCGACAAGATCCGGATCGCGGACATCAACGCTCCCGAAGTGAGCCAGCCGGGTTGCGCGCGCGAGGCCGAGCTCGGCTCCGAGGCGACCGCGCGGCTTCAGGCCTTGCTCAACCGCGGGCGTTTCACCCTCGCGGCCAACGGCGATGGGACGGGACGTGACCGGGATCGCTACGGCCGCCTGCTGCGGACGGTCATGCGCGATGGGTCGAGCCTCGGTGAGGAGCTCGTCCGCGAAGGCTTGGCCGAGGACTGGAAAGGACACCGCGGCAACTGGTGCTGAGGCGGGTGGCTGGTCCGCTCAACGCAGCGAGAGCGCGACCCGCAAGTGGTCGCGCAGGCGCGGCAGAGCATCCACGGCCATTTGGCGGGTCACGGGATCGCCGCCCCGGCTCTGCTCGGCGAACTTGTCGATCGTCTTGCGGAAGTCCTTGATCGTGGCGGTCAGAAACGCGGTGTCGAACGCCGGGCCGGACAGGCCCGCCAACCTGCGCAGGAGATGCCGCGCTTCGGTAGTCATCTGAGTGGGGACGCCGACGCCAACGGCGCGGCCGGTCTCGATCGCCTGGGCTCTGCTCGCGCTGTGGTCACGCACCAGAGTCGCGCCGAGATCGCGCACCGCGGGCGACGCGGCACGCTGCTGCACCAGCGTGCCGACGGCGATTTCGCCATTATCGTGCTTGATCGCGTCGATCACGAAGAACGTCGCCTGCTCGGCGCGCAGCGGAGCAGGTAACCCCACGAGGAGGGCAATGAGCGCCGCGAAAGCGAAGATACGTGTCATCGCCGTTCAATCGCGCACCCGCGGGTCCGTTCCACCGCTTGCCCAACACGCCGGCACAGCGCAGGAGGCGAAGCCATGCCCACGCTGATCCTGCTGACGCTGTCCAACGTCTTCATGACCACTGCCTGGTATTGGCACCTCAAGGGTGGGCCGGCGGCCGCCGAGGCGCGTCCGCTCGGCTGGGTGATCCTGATCAGCTGGTTGCTTGCCGGCGTCGAGTACATGCTGGCCGTGCCGGCCAACCGCCTCGGTTACGAGAGCGGCTGGTCGCCGGCGCAGCTCAAGATCGCTCAGGAGGCGATCGCTCTCACCGTGTTCGGGGTATTCATGGTGGTTGTGCTGCGCGAGCCGATGAGCTGGCGCTATCTCGCCGCGTTCGGCTGCATCATGGGCGCGGTCGGCTTCATGTTCATCGGCCGCTGAGAGCGCGGCGCGCTTTTCACTGCCGATGTTTGCGACGAGCCGTTGGAACGGACAATCGGGCGGCGAATTACCCGTGTACCGCGTCGGCGATGGCCTCCCAAATCCTTGCCACGCGGTAACCACAATCAGGGCCGGCTGCGGACAGGGCGCGGTCCGGCGAGGAAGGAACAGGCGGACCCGGGGCGTCCGCGAGTGCGAGCAGGGACCTTGGGCGCGAAAAATATCGATCCGGCCGCGGCGCAGGATGCGGTGGCGGATTTGCAAAACCAGCCGTTCAGCGGCGCGAGGCAGGCGGTCGAAGTAGCCCGCTTCATCCTCGCAGGCGACACGGCATCAACCGATGAGCGTGGCCTCCCGGATGATGCCTCTCAAGCGACGAGCGCGCCTTCCTCCGACACGGTCCAGAACCCCGCCGCAGAGTAGCTGATCTGGCCGAGCGAGAGGCCATCTTCGTACAGCGTCGCCGGCCGCCCTTCCTTGACCAGCTTCTGGGCTTGCGCGAACGCGTCGGCGCGGTCGTGCACTTCGAGCTCTACCGTGATGGCTCCGTGGCCGAACGCCAACGCGTAACGGCTCGCCGGCCGATATGTCTGCAAGTTCATCTGTTCACCTGACTGCGATCCCATGACCGGCGCTTGCGGCATCCGGTCGTCGCCGTTGTACATCGCGCGGATGACACGTGGCTGAATCACATCGGCACATCGTTCCTCCACTCGGCGCGAAACGGGGGCGGCTGGCCCCATTACCGCAAAATCGAGCGCCTCGGCGGTCAGCGGAGCAGGAATACTGCGTGCTCGGCACGCCAGTTGGCGCGTGATCCGCCGATTTCGCTTTCGCGGGTAAAGAACCAGCTTTTCTCCACGGTCACGCCTTTGGCTCGAAGCAGCTCGCGGAAGTCTTCCACGGTGACATGATGGATGTTCTGGGTTTCGTACCAGCTTACCGGCAAGTGCCGTGTCACGGGCATCCGGCCCTTGGCGAGCAGGGCCAGGCGCATCCGCCAATAGGCGAAGTTGGGGAAGCTGACGAACGCCCGGCGGCCGATCCTCAGCAGCTCGTCGAGCAATTGGTCGGGCCGCGCGGCCGTCTGCAGCGTCTGGCTGAGGATCGCGTAGTCGAACGCATCGTCGGGGTAATCGGCCAGGTCGCGGTCGGCGTCGCCCTGGATCACGGACAAGCCCCGCCCGACGCAGCGCTCGACCGCCTCCGCGTCGATCTCCATGCCCCGCGCGTCGCAACCCTTCTGGCGTTGGAGCACTTCCATCAGCTCGCCTTCGCCGCAGCCGACGTCGAGCACGCGAGCGCCTTGCGCGACGTTGGCGGCGATCACCGCGAGGTCGGCGCGCAGGCTCATGCGTAAGCCGTGGGATTGTCGCGCAGCATCAGCCGCTCCGGATGGGCGGTGCGCTGCCACCCGAATTGCCCGTACAGCTCGTGCGCGTCGCGAGTGAAAAGGATCCAGCGCCGGAGTCCTTGCAAGTCGGGTCGCTCGTGGAGGTGAGCCAGCATCGCCTTCGACAGGCCCTGGCCACGATGCTCCTCGAGCACGTAAACGTCGGCGAGATAGGCCATCGTCGCGTAGTCGGTCACCAGCCGCGCCATAGCGACCTGGCGGCCGTGGTAATGGACGGCGACGCACAGGCTGTTGGCGATCGCGCGGCGAACCGTCTCGAGCGGAATGCCGGGGGACCAGTAGCTGCGGGTCAGGTAAGCGTGCGCGGCGGCGGGGTCGATCCGCGCCGGGTCGCTGCTCAGGTCGTAGCCCGCGGGCAAGGCGCTCATTCCAGGAAGCCCTTGATCACCCGGTCGAGCGGCGGGCATTCGAGCAGGAAGCTGTCGTGGCCATAAGGCGCCGACAGTTCGACGAAGCTTACCGCGGCGGCCGCCGCATTGAGCGCATGGACGACGTGGCGCGATTCCGCGGTCGGGTACAACCAGTCGGTGTCGAAGCTGACCAGGCAAAAGCGTGCGGTCGCGCCGGTGAAGGCGTCCGCCAGGCGGCCGCCGTGCTCCTCGGCCAGGTCGAAGTAGTCCATCGCCCGGGTGATGTAGAGGTAGGCGTTGGCGTCGAACCGGTCGGAAAAGGCGATCCCCTGGTGACGCAAGTAGCTCTCGATCTGGAAATCGGCGTCGAACCCGAAGCTCTTGGACGCGCGATCCTGCAAACGCCGGCCGAACTTGTCGGTCAGCCCGGCTTCCGAGAGATAAGTGATGTGCGCCGCCATCCGCGCTACCGCGAGGCCCTTTTCCGGGCCCTTACCGTGCCCGTAATAGTCGCCTTCGCGCCAGTTCGGGTCGGCCATCACCGCCTGACGGCCCACTTCGTGGAAAGCGATGTTCTGCGCCGAATGGCGGGCGGTCGAGGCGATCACCAGCACCCGCTCCGCGCGATCCGGCCAGTTCGCGGCAAGGCTGAGCGCGAGCATTCCGCCCATCGATCCGCCGACCACCGCGTGGAGCTTGCCGATACCCAGCGCGTCGAGCAGCGCCACTTGCGCGCGGACCATGTCGCGGATGGTGATGACCGGAAAGCGCATGCCCCACGGGCGCCCGTCGGGGCCCTCGCTGGCCGGGCCGGTCGAGCCCATGCAACCGCCGATGACATTGGCGCAGATCACGTGGAAGCGGCTGGTGTCGATCGGCTTGCCCGGACCGACCATGCGGTCCCACCAGCCCGGCTTGCCGGTGATCGGGTGGGTGCTGGCGACGTGTTGATCGCCCGACAGCGCGTGGAAGATGAGGATCGCGTTGCGCTTGTCGGCGGCGAGCTCGCCATAGGTCTCGTACGCGACGCGCACGCTGGCCAGCCGCTGTCCGCTGTCGAGCGGTAGCGGATCGGGGAGCACCAGGCTCCTGGCATCGAGGGCGATAGCGGGCGCCATGTCGGCAGCGGATTGGGGGCTGGCGCAAATACTGTCAATTGCCGCCGGTTGCCGCTATGCGGCGCGCCGTGACGGAGACGGGACCTCAGTTGAAGCCGTGGATCGAAGCGATTCACGCTTATGTGCCGGGCAAGAGCGCCGGCGCGGACGGCAAGCCGCTGATCAAGCTGTCGGCCAACGAGAACCCGCTCGGCACCAGCCCGAAAGCGCTCGCGGCGCGGGGCGCGGCCGGCGCGCCCTCACTCTATCCCGATCCCGACAGCCGCGCGTTGCGGCAGGCGATCGGCGCGCTCCACGGCATCGACCCGGCGCTGATCGTGTGCGGCACGGGATCGGACGAGCTGCTCAACCTGGCGGCTCAGGCTTTTGCCGGGCCGGGCGACGAAGTGCTGTTCCCGCGCTACAGTTTCGCGGTCTACGACATCGCCGCGCGGCGGTGCGGCGCGACGCCGGTAGAGGCGCCTGACAACGACTATGCCGCCGATGTCGATGCCCTGCTTGCCCTGGTCAGCGAGCGGACACGGGTCGTCTTCCTCGCCAATCCGAACAACCCGACCGGGAGCTACCTGCTCAAGGCGGAGCTGGCGCGGCTCCATGCCGGCCTGCCGGGCAACGTGCTGCTGGTGATCGATCAGGCTTACGCCGAATACGTCGCTCCTGCCGACGACGACGGCGGCTTCGCGCTCGCCGCGGCCCATGACAACGTGCTCGTCACCCGGACCTTTTCCAAGATCTACGGCCTCGCCGGCGAGCGGGTCGGCTGGGGAGCCGGCGCTCCGGCGCTCATCGGCGCGCTCAACCGGATACGTGGCCCGTTCAACGTCACCGTCAGCGCCCAGTCGGCCGCGGTGGCTGCGCTCGCCGACCAAGCCTTCGTCGAAGCGTCGCGCGAGCATAACCTCACCGTTCGCACCCGGTTCGTCGCCGCGCTCGAAGCGCTGGGCAACCGCGGCGTCCGCCCGCTGCCCACCGAGGCCAACTTCGTGCTGGTGCTGTTCGACGGCGCGCTCACCGCGGAGGCCGCCTTGGCAGGCTTGGCCGCCCGCGGCTTCGCGGTCCGTCATCTGCCTGGCCAGGGCCTCCCGCAAGCCTTGCGCATCACGATTGGAACTGCCGAGCAAATGGACACGATCGCCGAAGCCTTGCGGCAGATGGCCGAGGCCGCCGCCTGATGTTCCGCCACGTCGCGATTGTCGGCCTGGGCCTGATTGGCGGATCGATCGGCCTGGCCATCGCCGAGCACATCCCCGGCGTCGTCACCACTGCCTATGACAGCGACCCGGCGGTCCGTCGGCGAGCCGCCGAACGCGGTCTCGCCGGCACCATCTGCGATACCGCCGCGGAAGCGGTGCGCGGCGCCGATCTGGTCATTTTCTGCGTGCCGGTGGGCGCGATGAGCGACGCGGCGCGCGAAGCGGCCCCGGGATTGTCCCCCGACGTGATTGTCAGCGACGTCGGAGGATCGAAGAAGACGGTCAGCGAAGCCCTCGCGAAAGCGCTGCCCGATCACACGATCATCCCCGCTCACCCCGTCGCCGGCACCGAACATTGCGGGCCGGACGCCGGCTTCGCGACCTTGTTCCAGCATCGCTGGTGCATCGTCACTCCCCCGCCGCGCGCCGACCGGGACGCGACCGCCAAAGTAACCGAATTCTGGCGCGCGCTCGGGGCGACGGTGGAGGTAATGGACGCCGAGCACCACGACCTGGTCCTCGCGGTCACCAGCCACATCCCCCACCTGATCGCCTACACGATCGTCGGCACGGCGTCGGACCTCGAGCAGGTCACCCGCAGCGAAGTGATCAAGTATTCGGCCGGCGGCTTCCGCGACTTCACCCGCATCGCGGCGAGCGATCCGACGATGTGGCGCGACGTGTTCCTCAACAACCGCGATGCCGTGCTGGAAATGCTCGACCGTTTCCTGACCGATCTCGCCCACATGCGCGAGGCGATCAAGGCGGGGGACGGGCAGACGATGTTCGACCTTTTCGCCCGTACTCGCGCCGTACGCCGCGGGATCATCGAGCTCGGCCAGGACGACGCGCGGCCCGACTTCGGCCGGGCAGACCACAACGGGGGCGCGATCAGCCGTTCAAAGCGTTGATCGCGGCGTGTACGCGCGCCTCGATCTCCTCGCGCGGCAGACCGGGCGGAATCGCCTCGCCAAAGCGAAGGGTTATCGTGCCGCGGCGCTTCCACCACCGGTGATACGTCGGCCCGCTGTCGAGGGCGACAGGGACCACGGGCAAGCCCAGCAGCTTGTACAGGCCGGCGAAGCCCGACTGCAGTTCGGGGCGTTCGCCATGCGGCGTGCGCGTGCCCTCGGGAAAGATGGCCAACGGCCGGCCGCTGCCGACGAAGCGCTGGGCATCCGCCAACATGGCGCGCAAGCCCTTGGCGCCCGCGCTGCGCATCACCGGCACCGAGCCATAAGCGCGCGCCGCGCGGCCCCATCCGGGGATGCGGTACAGCTCTTCCTTGCCGAACGGCACCGGATCCTTGAGCAGGGTGCCAAGGTCGATCGCCTCGAAGAAGCTTTCGTGCTTGAGCGCGTAAAGCGCCGGGTCCGTGAGCCGCTCCCCTTCTTCGCGTATGGCGATGCCCAGGATCGTTTGCACGCACCAGCGGTGAAAGCGCGACCAGGCGTTCGGCACTGCGCGAAAGCGGGCAGGCGGGAGCGTCGCGATGGCCATCAGCGTTGCGACGACAAATCCAACGGTGGCACCATAGAACACCGCATAGAACAGCAGGCTGCGCAGGACTCTCACAGGTGGCCGAGCCAGCTCGCGAGCAGCTTGTGATATTCAAGGAACAGCGTCTTCAGCGACGGCTCGGTGGGCACCGCATCCCTGACGATGCGAACGTGGGGCGGGAGCACGTCCTCGATTTCGCCGACGCTGCGACGCATGTGCCAGTCGCTGGTTACGAGGCGAAGCGAGCGATAATGGCCGGCCCTTACCCAGCTCGCCGTTTCCAGGGCATTGCCGCGCGTATCCAGCGCGTTGAAGCCGAGCGCAACGCAGCAAGCCATTTCGGCCGGCGTTACTTTGTATTGCACGGCAAACTCGCGCGGGCGCACCTGGCGATCGACTCCGCTGACGAACAGCTTGTGCGCGGCGCCCGCGCGAAGGGCGACCAGCCCGCGCTCGATCCGGCCAGGCCCGCCGGTGGGGACCACGATCGCGTCCGTCTTCGTCAGCAACGCAGCGGGAGCGGGTAAAGTCGCGGCAAATATGGCGAAGCCCAGCATCCAGACGAGCAGTAGCGTGGCAAATAGCCGCCGGATCACAGGATTCGCCTCAGCGCGGCGAGCACCGTGATCCGCGCGGTGAACATCGCTATGGCGATACCCGCTACCGGAATGGCGCCGATGGCGATCCAGTCGGGAATCCTCAGTCCGCCCCCCGCGACCATGCCAGAGCCGAGCGCGGCGAATTGGCGGCCGAGGAACAGGATCGCGATCAAGCCGAGCAGCAGCCCGACGATCCCGCCGACGAAAGCGTCGACCGCGATCGAGCGCTGGAATATCCGCGCGATCTGCCGGTCGGTGCCGCCAAGCAAGTGAACGATCTCGATCGTGTCACGATTCGAGCCGAGCGCGCTGCGCGCGGCGAGCCATACCGCCGCGGCACTTGTCGCCCCGAGCAGCACGATCAACCCGACCGCGAGCCATTGCAGAGAGGAGATCGCGTGGAAGACCGGCGCCAGCCAGCCAGCCTGGGCGTCCACCTTCGCCGAAGGAGCCGACGCGGTCAGCGCCGCGCGCAGAGCTTGCAGCCGGGCGCCGGTCAGCGGGCCGTGCAGCCGGGCGTCGATCAGTGCCGGAATCGGGATCGCTTCATCCGCCGGGCCGGCTTCCTCGCCCAGCCACGGCTCGATCAGTTGCTCGAGCTCGCTATCGGGCACGCGGCGGACATCGGCGACGTCGTCGCGGTTGCGCAGTAGCGCCACCGCGACCTCGGCCTGGCGATCGCGCTCGGCCGGCGCCGCTTCGACGATCTGTACCGTCACGCCGCCGGCGATTTCCGCGCTGGCGTTGCGCGCGAGGTTGCTCAGCGCCAGGCCCGCGGCGGCCGCCATGACCGTCAGCGCGACCATGATCGCGATGACCCAAGGCATCGGTCCGCCGAGCCGCGCCTGCTGCAACAGGCCGCTACGCTCGGCCCCGAAGCGCGGCTGGTTACGGCGAATGACCCGGTCGAGCGCCACTAGACGCGCGCCTCGCCGAACTGCGCCTGGCGCCGCGGGGGATAACGCAGCGCGCCGGTAGGATCGCTCAGGCGGCCCTTGTCGAGCCGCATGATCAGCGATTCCGGCACCTTTTTCAGCAAGTGCACGTCGTGAGTGGCGACCACTACCGTCGTGCCTAGGCGGTTGAGAGCTTCGAACAGGCGCAGCAGCTTGAGCGCCATGTCCGCATCGACGTTGCCGGTCGGCTCGTCGGCGACGAGGATTTCGGGCCGCGCAATAACCGCCCGGGCGATGGCCACCCGTTGCTGTTCGCCGCCGGAAAGGGTGGCCGGCCGCGCGTCGGCCCGGTTGCTCAGGCCGACCCATTCGAGCATGTCGGCGACGGGCTTGCGGATTTCGCTTTCCGGCACGCGCGAGACCCGCAAGGGCAGCGCCACGTTGTCGAACGCGCTCAGGTGAGAGACCAGGCGGAAATCCTGGAACACGGTGCCGATCCGGCGCCGGAAGGCGGGCAGGGCCTTGCGCGGCAGGGTGATCACGTCGCTGCCGAACATCCGGATCATGCCGCGTGACGGGCGTTGCGCGAGGTAAAGCAGCTTGAGCAGGGAGGTCTTGCCTGCGCCGCTGGTTCCGGTGAGGAAATAGAAGCTTCCCGGGAAGAGTGTGAACGACACGTCGCTCAGGACTTCCCGGTCGGTGCCGTAGCGCAAGCCGACGTTGTCGAACTGGACGATGCTTCCCTCCGGACCGCTCATCGTCGGGGCCCGGTGACCGGTTGGATCGTTGTGGGGGGAACATCGAGCATGAGCCGGAGGCTATAGCCGCTGATCGATGTGGAAAAAAGCCGCGGCCGGCGGCTGTTCACGGCCGGACACCTTGTTGCTTTTGGTTTACAAGCGTTAGGATTCAGCCGCGATGATTATCACCTGCCCCGCCTGCTCCACGCGCTACGTCGTCCCCGACAGCGCGGTCGGGCCGGAAGGGCGAACGGTCCGGTGCGCGAAATGCCGCCACAGCTGGTTCCAGGAACCGGCGGAACTCGCGGCTCCGCCGGCCGAGCAGGCGCCCCGAAGCGAGCCGGTTCCGCCACCGCCGCCTCCGCCTCCGCCTCCGCCACCACCGCCTCCTCCTCCGGCTGCGCCGCCGCCACCACGCGAACCGCAGCCGGCCGCACCGCCGCCTCCGCCGCCTTCATCGGTAGAAGAGGAAGTCGCGGAGGCGCGGGAATTCGAGCCACCCCCGTTCGAAGAGGGGCCGGCACCGCTTCCGCCCGCGGCAACGCCGCCGGCGGAAGACGATGGCGCTTCGCACTTCGACCGTGAGCCGCCGTTCCGCCGCCGGCGCAACACCCTGCGGCTGTGGACTTACGCCGGGATCGTCTTCGCGCTGATCGTCGCCGCAGTGATCGTCGCGGTAAGCTACTGGGGGCTGCCCTCTTGGGTCCCGGTGACTCGCCCGACGTTCGCTGCCGCCCAGGCCGACTTGCGGCTGGACTTTCCGGCCAGCCAGCAGGAACGCCGCCAGTTGCCCGACGGCACGGAATACTTCGGCGCGAGCGGCACGATCACGAACACCGGGAGCGTGGCCCGCAACGTGCCGCCGGTCCTGATCGTGCTGCGCGACGGGCACGACCGAATCGTCTATAGTTGGGAAGTCTATCCGCCAAAGCGCAGCCTCGCTCCGGGAGAGGCCATGACGGTGAACCAGGCGGTCACCGATGTGCCGCGTTCGGCGAGAGTGGCGGAGATCGGCTGGAAGCCAGCCTGATACCGGACCTTCCCGTTTACTCGAAAGTGTAGGCTATCCGGCCGGCCTCGACGTGGCGCCGGGCGCGCGGCAGGTCCGCGGCGCGGGGCATCATCTGTCCGCCCTTAAGCACCGCGGCACGCAGGATAGTCACGCTGACTTGGGCGCTTTCGACTTGCACGCCGTGGCTGGGCTCGCGGGGCGCGTCGGCGGGGCCCGCGTGCGCCGCGGCGAGTACAAGCAAAGAGGCGGCGGCAATGCTCATGCGTGTTTGTTAAGCCCACCTTTAGCCTGTTTAACAGGTTTTTGCTAACCTCGTTCCGCAAGCGGACGAGCGCTGCCAAAGCGCAGGACATTTCATGCAGTGGTGCGGCTTGCAGGGGTGTGACCCCTTTGCTAAGGGCCGCCACCTACCCCGGAGGGAGCCGGCTTCGGCTCCCTTTTGCGATGATGCGGTCGTGGCGGAACTGGTAGACGCGCAACGTTGAGGTCGTTGTGGGCGAAAGCCCGTGGAAGTTCGAGTCTTCTCGACCGCACCAGCACACAGAGTTGGACGCTAACCTCGCCTTCGGGCGAAGCGCCCGCCGGGCAGGCTGCGTGGGCGGGCAGACCTAACAAAAGTTTCGCTCGGCTTAGACTTTTTGGACATTTGTTGGTTTAACCGAGCGCATGATGGATCGGGCGTCAGTTATTCTCATCGCCGACGATGAGCCGTTACTCACCGAATTGCTGGAATTCCGCCTCGGCGCGCGGGGTTATCGCACCGTCGTCGCAAGGGACGGCCGCGAAACTCTCGCCAAGCTGGCGGAGGAAAAGCCCGATGCCGTGGTACTCGATGCGATGATGCCGGTGCACGATGGCTTCGAGGTGCTCAGGCGGATGCGCGCGGATCCCGCGCAGGCGACGATCCCGGTCATCATGTTGACCGCGCGGCGCGGGGAGCAGGACGTGCTCGGGGCGCTCGAGCTCGGCGCGAACGATTACCTCGTCAAACCGTTCATGCCGGAAGAATTGCTAGTCCGCCTGGGGAGGTTGCTGAAGTGAAGCTGCGGCTCGGCCAAGCTATCGCCGCCATCGCCCTCGCCGCGGCGTCCGCGGCTCACGGACAAGTGCCAAACGACTATCAGGCGGGTGTCGAGGCGCGCAAGGCAGGCAATCCCCAAGAGGCGGAACGGCGGCTGCGGGCCTGGCTCGCGACGCATCCCGGCGACGTCGATGCCCGAATCCAGCTGGGCTACGCCGAACTGGCGCTCGGCGAGCTGCAAGCCGCAGAGGCCGATTTCAGGGCAGTGCTGGCGACCGCGCCGGACTACAAGGATGCCGCTGACGGGCTGGGGCTGGTCGCGGCAAGGCGAGAAACCCCAGCTGGCGGCGCGCGCCCGAGTTTGGCTGTCGAAGGCGCGTGGGGCGATCTCAACCACGGCGGGCGCGATTGGTACGAGGCGAGCGCTCGCTTCAGTGCGCCCGTGAGACCAGCGACAGTGGATGGCGGAGGCACTTATTATCGCCGCTTCGGCCTCAGCGATGTCGAGCTCGCGGGTAACCTGACATACAAGACGAGCGAGAATCTGTGGCTGCGAGCCGGCGCCAGCGTGACGCCTTCGGCCGACTTTCGCCCACGCTGGGGGCTCGGCGGGGGGCTCGACTGGCGGCTACACGGCGGCCCGAGCGCCACGGTCCTGACGCTCGACGCCCGGTACGAAGATTTTCCGCTGCAACACGTGACCACCGTGTCTCCGGGCCTCGTTCAGTACTTCGCGAATGGGCATGCCTGGGTCACCGCGCGCGGGTTCGGCATAGTTCCGCAAGGCCGCGCGATGCAGCTCGGCTGGATGGTGCGCGGTGATTTCGAACCGGCGAACCGGTACCGCGTGTTCGCCGGCGTGGCGGATGGCCCCGACACCGATCTCGGCATAGTCACGCAAGTCACCTCCGCGTTTGGCGGCGTGGAGATTCCGCTCGGCGAACGCTTCAGCCTGACCACCTCCGTGGCGCGCGAATGGCGCAAAGTCGGCTCCGACCGGACCGAAGTTCGAATGGGGCTCAAGGTCGGGTTGTGAGCGCCCTGCTCGCCCTGTGGGACGCCTCGCTGGCGCTCGCCGGGTCGACGATCGCCGCCCTGGTGATCCTGCTGATCGCGCGTCTGATCGGCGGCCGCCGAGGGGACAATCGCGACCGCATTCGTCAGCAGCTCACAAGGGTCTTGCTCACCGGTGAAACCGAACCGGGCGGCAGCTCGCGGCTCCATGCGGAAATCGCCGCTGACCTCACCGCGGAGCTGGCCGAACTGGTCCGCGGTTCGGACCGCGAGCGGTTCCTGCGCAACGCCGAAGCGCTCGGCGTGACCACAGCGCTGCGCCGGCGGCTGCGTTCGGCCACCGCGCAGGACCGCCTCACGGCGGCCGAAGCCCTGGCGCTGTTTCCGGGCGATACCGGCCGCGAAGCAGCGATTGCGCTCGACGACCGCAATCCCGACGTGCGGCTCGGCGCGGCCCTGGCCCTGGCGCAGAACCATATCGCTCCGCCGGCGGCCGAACTGGTGCGCAAGCTGGGCCTGGGCACACGCGAACAATCGATGCTGGTCATCTCGCTGATGCGCGACCTCGTCGAAACCGACCCGCGCGGCGTCGAGGCGATGCTTTACGACGAGGAACTCCCCGACGCGGCGAAGCTGGCCGCGACCGATGCTTTGGCGGCCAGCGGCATGGTCGAGAACGCGCCTCTCGTGGCGTGGATGGCGGGGGCGGCGAAGCACCAGACGGAGCTGCAGCCGCGCATCTACCGCGCGCTCGGGCGGATCGGCCATCCCGGTGGCCGGGACGCGATCCTCGAAGGCCTCGGCAGCCCGGAATGGCAAGTGCGCTCGGCCGCCGCCGAGGCGGCCGGCAAAGTCGGCCTGACCGAAGCGGTTGGCCCGCTTGCGGAGGCGCTGGGCGATGCGCACTGGTGGGTCAGATTTCGCTCGGGAGAGGCGTTGGCCAAGCTCGGGCGCACAGGGCGCGATAGGCTGGGCGAACTGGCGCGTAACGGCTCTCCGCTGGCGCGAGAGGCTGCTTCAGCCACCCTGGCGGAGCGCAAGCTGGCATGAGCCACGTCTATCCGGACTGGGCGACCGACTGGATGCTTCACGCGGCTGCCGCCATCGCCTTCGTGGTCATCGCCACGGGGCTCGCGCAGACGTTCTTCAACATTCTCCAGTTGCTGTTCGCCGCGGCGGCCTTGTCGACACGCCCGCCGATCCCGCGCAGCGCGACGCTGTGGCGGCGTTATTCCGACCAGGCTCCTTCGATCTCGCTCCTCGCCCCGGCGTTCAACGAGGAACTGACGATCGTCGAGAGCATCCGCTCGCTGCTGTCGCTGCAGTATCCCGATTTCGAAGTGCTGGTGATCAACGACGGTTCCCGCGACGGAACGCTGGCGCGCGTGATCGCCGAGTTCGGGCTCGAGCGGGTCGAGCGTTTTGTCGACAACAGCGTCGAGCATGCGCCGATACGCGGCTTCTACGCGTCGGACGCGCTCCCACGGCTACTCGTCATCGACAAGGAGAACGGCGGCAAAGCAGACGCTCTCAACGCCGGCATCAACGCTTGCCGCACCTCGCTGTTCTGCGCGATCGACGCGGACTCGATCCTCGAGGCGGATGCACTGCTGCGGGTCGTGCGGCCGTTTGTCGACGAGCCCCACCTGACCATCGCGGCGGGCGGCACGATCCGCATCGCCAACGGCTGCAAGGTCGATTCCGGGCGTATCGTCGACGTCGCCCTGCCGACCAACTTCCTCGCGCTGGTCCAGATCATGGAATACCTGCGGGCCTTCCTGATGGCTCGCCTGGCGCTGGGCAAGATGCAAGTCCTCACCGTGATTTCGGGAGCGTTCGGGCTATTCCGCCGGCAGCGCGTGGTCGAAGTCGGGGGCTACAGCCACGGTACCGTCGGCGAGGACATGGAGCTGGTTCTCAAGCTTCACCGCCACATGCGCGACCTCAAGCTGCCTTACCGCATCGAATTCATCGCCGAACCGGTCTGCTGGACCGAATGTCCCGAAAGCCTCAAGGTTCTCGGGCGCCAGCGGAGCCGCTGGCAGCGCGGCGCGCTCGAATGCTTCGCCAAGCATCGCGATATGCTGTTCAACCCGAAGTACGGACGGATCGGGTTCATCGGCTTCGGCCAGATCCTGCTGGTCGACGTGATCGGCCCGCTGGTCGAGGTGCTCGGCTATTTGCTCCTCCCGCTCCTATGGGCGCTCGGCCTGCTGGCCCTGCCGTGGCTGCTGGCGTTCCTCGCCGTGACCTTCACGTTCGGCGTGTTCGTCAGCGCCGCGACGCTGATCCTCGAGGAAATCCAGTTGCGCCGCTTTCCCCGCGCTTACGAGCTGGCGATCCTCACGCTGATAGCCGTGTTGGAGAACTTCGGTTACCGCCAGCTCTCAAATCTCTGGCGCCTGCAGGGTTGGTGGCAGTTCCTGCGCAAGCAGCAAGGGTGGGGCGCGATGACCCGCAAAGGCTTCGGCAGCGCCGGCTAGTCTGCCGCAAGCGCGACCAGCATCGCCCGCAAGCGCGACGCCGCAGCTTCGATATCTCCACCCGCCCGGCCGCACTCTTCGAGGTCGAGCGCTGCCGCGCCGATTTCGCCGAAGCCGAACAGGCCTGCGATTCCGGCAATGGCGTGCGCGCGCTCGATCAGGGCTTCGCGATCGCCCTCAGCCGTGGCTCGATCGATCGCCGCGACCGCGTCCGCCGAGCGGCGGACGAAGCGCGCGCGGAGTTCGGCGAGCTTGTCGTCCAGCGGGCTCATTTCATCAGCTTGCGGACTTGCACCGGCAGGGTGATCGGGTCGAACGGCTTGGCGATCACGCCGACAGCATCGAGCGTGGCGAAGTTCTGGATCTCGTTGCGTTGCGCCCGGGCGGTGACGAAGGCCACGGGGGTATGCAGCGTCTCAGGATGCCCGCGCAGCTGCGACAGCGTTTCCGGGCCGTCCATCCCCGGCATCATCACATCGAGCAGCACTATCTCCGGCAGCCATTCGCGGGCGATCTTAATCGCTTCCGCACCCGAAGCGGCGGTGCGCACTTCGAACTCCGGATCGAGGCCAAGCGCCAGTTCCGCGATCTCGCGGATATCGGGTTCGTCGTCGACGTAAAGAACGCGCTTCACGTTGCCTCGCTTTGCTGGCCGGCGATCAGGGCGAGCACGGTCTCGACCAGCCGGTCGACCGGCGTCCGGCTCTTGACCAGCACCGCGTCGACATCGGCGGCCGTGTAATCCTCTTCGATGGCGGTAAACAGGACGATAGGCATGCCGGGATCGGCTTCGCGCAATGGTCGGATCAGGTCCAGTCCGCTTTCCGATGCAATCCCCACATCCACGATAGCCGCCGCGAACTGCTTCCTCTCGAGCGCGTAGCGCGCATCGGCGAGCGAGGCCACGGAGACGACGGCCGCCTTGCCCTCGAACAGGCTCGAGACCACGCTGAGGCAATCCTGATCGTCGTCCACGTGGAGCACCAGCGGCAGGTTCGCGGACGCCCTCGCCGCGATCGGCGTGTCCTCGATCATCGGCAGCTCGAGGAAGAAGACCGTCCCCCCACCTTTCCGATCGCAGAAGTCGACCGCCCCGCCATGCCGTTCGGCGATCTCACGGGCGATGGCCAGACCGAGGCCCGTCCCGCCGCGCGTGCGGTTGTCGGAGCTGTCGGCCATGGCGAACTTGCCGAAGATGCGCTCGCGAAACTCGATTGGTATGCCGGGGCCCCGATCGCGCACTTCGATGCGCGCGTTGCCGCCGCGCTGTTCGCCCCAGATCTCAACCTCACCGCCTTCCGGCGAGTGCTTGATCGCGTTGGACACGAGGTTGGTCAGTACTTGCTCGAGCCGGTCGGGATCGCCCATCAGGCATTGCGGCCAAGGCGGCATGTGCGCGGTCATGCCCACGCGGTGACCTTCGGCGAAACCGCGGTTGGCGGCGACCGTGCGCTGCACCAGGGGCGCCACCTGCAGGCGGCGCATGTCGAACGCCATGTTGCCGGATTCGATCTTCTCGATGTCGAGGATGTCGTTGATCAGGCGCACCAGCCGCTCGCAATTGTTGTGCGCGATCGAGACCAGCCGCGCCGCCTTGTCGCTCAACTGGCCGACGGCCCCGGAGGCGAGCAGGCCGAGCGAACCGCTGATCGAGGTCAGCGGGGTGCGCAGCTCGTGGCTCACTGTCGAAACGAATTCGGTCTTCATCGCCTCGATGCGCTTGCGCTGGGTGATGTCGCGGATAATCGCGATGTAGAATTGCTTGCCGCCGTCGTCGAAGCGGCTGATGGTCACGTCGGTCGGGAAGGTGCTGTTATCCTTGCGGCAGCCGGTGAACTCCCGCCGATGGCCTGCCCGCCCGGCACCCGCCGCCGAGACTTGCCGAAGCCAGGCCTGGCTGGCCTCGAGCGAGGGCGGGTTCTCCATAAGCTTGGTGTTGTGCTGGCCGACCAGCTCCTTGTCGCTGTAGCCGAACAAGCGCGTAATGCTGGGGTTGAGTTCGCAAATGTAGCCTTCGTCGTCGAGCACGACCATGCCGTCCACCGCGCCGTCGAAAATCGCCTGCTGGCGCTCGTTGAGCGCTTCGACTTTGTCGAGCGCGGCCTGGCGCTGGCGTGTCGTCCGCCCGGCAAAGGCGGCCACGAAGGCCAGCAGCAGCGCGAACAGCGTGAGCAACAAGTAGGCCATCCGCTCGACGCTGAGGGTCGAGCCTTCGCGCGAGCGGGTGATGCGCGAGAGCTTGGCGCGCTCGATCTCGTCCGCGGCGCCAACCTGCCGGCGGATGCGATCCATGATCGCCTTGCCTTCGCCGTTGGCGATCAGTGCACGCGCCGCGGCAAAATCGCCCTGACTGACCAAGGCGACGACGCGATCTGCATGCGCGCGCTTTACTCGCGTCAGGGTGTCCAGCTCGGTGATGTAAGGCTTGAGATCCGGCTCGGCGGCGGCGTCGGCGTCGAGCTCGGCAAAGGTCGCGTCCTGCCGTTCTACCGCGGCATCGTAAGGCGCGAGGAAGTCCTTGCTCTGCGAAATGGCGTAGCCGCGCGCGGCGGTTTCCATATCGAGATTATGCGCGAGAAGCCGGGCCAGGGCCGCGCGGGTTTCGACCGAGCCGTCGACCGCGTCGCGCATGTCACGGACCTGGCGGAATTCGTTGTTCAGCAATGCGGTAACGCCGAGCAACGCCGCGGGGATGGCCAGCAGAACCATCAGGCTCAAAGCACGGCGCATTCGGGACCTTGCTGTCATGCCTCATGGGTTGCCGATGCCGCGGAACACCGTCAACCGCCCCAAACGACTAATCAGCGGATTGCCAAAGGCTCAGCTGAAGCTTGCCGGTGGAGCATTCGATCGCGCGTCCCAATCCATCGCCTAAGGAATGCACGGCATCCGGCCGGAACTGCGATTATTCGTGCCGGAGCGCCTCGATCGGGTCGAGCCGGGAGGCCCGGCGGGCGGGGTAGTAGCCGAAGATGATGCCCATGAGGGCGGAGAACACGAAGCTCAGCACGTTGACGGGCAGGCTGAACACGAACGGCACGTCGATCGCCTTGGCCAGAGAGAAAGACAGCCCGAAGGCGAGGATGATGCCGATCAGCCCGCCGAAGCAGCACAGCACGACCGCTTCGGTCAGGAATTGCAGGCGCACCTCGCGGGCCAGAGCGCCGATGGCGAGCCGAATGCCGATCTCGCGCGTGCGCTCGGTTACCGAGACCAGCATGATGTTCATGATGCCGACGCCGCCGACCAGCAGGCTGATGCCCGCGATCGCCGCGACGGCGACCGTCAGCCGCGCGACTACGCTGCCGACCGTTTCGTTGAGCGCGGCGGAATCGATGATGTTGAAATCGTTCGGCTCACCCGGCTGCAGCCGGTGGCGCTCGCGGATCAGGTCGATCAGCGACTGCTGGATCACCGCGCCGGAATAAGCCGGATCGTAGGAAATCACGACGTAGCCGATGGTGTCGGTGCCGGTGAAGCGGCGCTGGGCGTTCTTGATGGGCACGAACACCGAGTTGTCGTCGTCCTGGTTGCTGCCGCCCTGGGAGCGCGTCGCGAAGACGCCGATCACCGTGCAGGACACATCGTCGAGCCGCACTTGTTCGCCCAGCGGGCTCACGCCTTCGACGAAGATCTCCTTCAGCACTTTTGGGCCGATGATGCACACGTTGGCGCCGGCCTGCTCTTCGGCGGACGTGAAGCGGCGGCCCTGGTCCATGCCGATGTTGCGCGCGTCCATGAAGGCGTTGCTCACGCCTTCGATCTTTGAGTTCCAGCTCTGGCCGTTGTGAAACGCGCGGACGTTCTTGTTGACCTCGCCGGCGACCGATTTGACCCCGGCGAGCTGCTCGCGGATGGCCACGACGTCGTCCTGCTTGAACGGGCGCGGCTGGCGGTTGTCTTCGGTTTGCTGCGGGAACGCGATCAGCACGTCGGAGCCGAGCGCCGAGATCTGCTTCTGGATCTGCGCGGTCAGGCCGTTGCCCAGCGTGACCATCGTGATCACCGCGGCGACGCCGATGATGATGCCGATCGTCGTCAGGCTGGAGCGCAGCAAGTGGCGGCGGATCTGCCGCATCGCGAGGAGGAGCGTGGCGCCGAACATCAGCCGGCCACCGGCGTTTCGGCGCGATGGCCGCGCTCGATGCGTTCGATCAGGCCGTCGCGGAAGTGGACGATGGTCCGCGCGAAGGCGGCCATCTCGGCTTCGTGCGTGACCATCAGCACGGTGATCCCGTTGCGGTTGAGCTCGGCGAGCAGTTCCATGATCTCGATCGAGCGTTCGCTGTCGAGATTGCCGGTCGGCTCGTCGGCAAGGAGGACGTCGGGCTCGGTCACCAGCGCCCGGGCGATGGCGACGCGCTGCTGCTGCCCGCCGGAGAGCTCGGCGGGGGTGTGCTCGGCCCAGGGCCCGAGCCCGACGAGGTCGAGCGCCTTCAACGCCGCCTCGCGCCGCGCCAGCTTCTTCTCGCCGCGGTAGAGCAGCGGCAGCTCGACGTTCTCCAGCGCGCTGGTCCGCGCCAGCAGGTTGAAGCCCTGGAACACGAAGCCGAGATAGCGCCGCCGCAGCAGCGAGCGCTGGTCCTTGGTCATCGACTGCACTTCGACGCCCTTGAAGCGGTACACTCCCGAGGTCGGGGAATCGAGGCAGCCGAGGATATTCATCATCGTCGACTTGCCCGAGCCCGAGGCGCCCATGATGGCGACGAACTCACCCTGGGCAATATCGAGATCGATGCCCTTCAACGCCTGGAACGCGGCCGACCCCTGACCATAAGTCTTGGTGATCGCTTCCAGCCCGATGATTGGTTCGCCGGCCATTGCTGGGCTCACTTCTTGGCCTTGGCCTTGACGCCCGTGATCACTTTCATGCCCTTCTTGAGCTTGCTCGAGCTGACCGCGGTCAGGCGCCCGTCGCTGAGGCCGGCGACGACTTCGATTTTCTCCGGGGTTCCGTCCGCCTTGAGGACGTAGACCTGTTGCCGGCTGCCGACCCCGATCGTCGCCTTCTGCTCTTCCTGACGCAGGCCGGCCTCGACCTGCAAGCCGCCCCCTTGCTGGGGCTTGGCGGCGTCTTCCGGATTGAACCGCAACGCGCCGTTGGGGACGAGCAGGCTGGGCGTCGTCTTCTCGGTCGCGATCGTCGCCGTCGCGGTCATGCCGGGGCGCAGGAGCCCGTCGGGGTTCGCCACGGTCAAGCGAGCTTCGTAATTGACGACCGAGTTAGTCTGGCCGCTCGCCGCCTGGTTCGTCCCGGACGCCGCGGTGCTCGCGGTGTTGGTCGAAGCGAGATCGATCCGCTCCACCGAGGCCGGGAAGGCGCGGCCGGGATAGGCATCGACGGTGAACCCCGCTCGCTGGCCCGGGTGCACCTGCCCGACATCGGCCTCGTCGACGTTGACCCTCAGCTGCATGCTCGACAGGTCTTCAGCGAGCACGAACAGGGTCGGAGTGCTGAACGAGGCGGCGACGGTCTGGCCCGGCTCGACCTGGCGAGCGAGGACCACGCCCGATACCGGCGAGCGGATCACCGCGCGGTCGCGGTTGGTCATCGATGACGAGAGCTGCGCCTGCGAGGCGGCGACATTGGCTTGGGCGGAGGCGACTTGCGCGCGGTCGCGCTTGACGTTGGCTTGGGCCGCTTCGAGCTCGGTCTTCGACGGGACCTTGCCGCCCGACAGGCGATAGACTTCCTGCAGCCGAGCGAGCTGGGCGCTGTCGACCCCGAGCGTCGCGCCGGCTTGCGCGACCGAGGCGCGAGCGGCGTTGAGATTGGCCTGGCCCTGGCGGATCTGGTCCTCGATCACGTCGGTGTTGATCTGCGCCAGCACCTGGCCGCGTGCGACCCGATCGTTGACGTCGACCAGCACCCGGTCGATGCGGCCGGACACCTCCGAGCCGACCTGGACCTGGTTGGTCGGCCTGAGGTTACCGGTGGCGGTGACCGTGATGTCGAGCGCATGCTGGGCGACCGGCTCGGTGATGTACTCCGGCTTGCCCTGGTTGCGCGTCGCCAGGATGATGACGAGCAAAGCGAGCACGATGACCGCCGGGATCCAGTACTTGGCCCACCGGCGCCAGCGCGGGCGCGTCGTGGTGCCGAGGAACTCGTCGACGTTCTCGGTTTCGACAGTGACGACATCGTTCATGGCTTGGCCCCGTCGTTCGAACTGGTGGCTAGGGTTTCCGGCGTCCAGCCACCGCCGAGCGCCTGGGTCAGGCGGACGAACGCGCTGGCCCGGTCGGCTTCGGCGGAGACCCGGCTGTTGCGCGCGGCAAGCAGCTGGTTCTCGGCGGTGAGCAAGTCGCGGAAATCGGTCAGCCCGGCCTGGTACTGGCTGCGGGCGAGCACCGCGGCGTTGGTCGAGGCATCGAGCGCCTCACCCTGGATTGCCACCCGCTCACGCGTCGACTTGAGGTCGACCGAAGCGGTCTCGACTTCCTCCAGCGCGGCGAGGATTTTCTGTCGCCAGGCGGCGAGCGAGCCGCGCGCCGCAGCTTCGGCGCCGCGCACTTGCGCGCGGGTACGGCCACCGTCGAAGATCAGCTGGCTGATCGTGCCGACGACGCCGCCGGTGATCACGTCGAACAGGCTGCCGATGCCCGCCGAGGCGCTGCCGAGATTGCCGGTCAGGCGCAGCAGCGGAAAGAGTTGGGCGCGGGCCACACCGACCCGCGCGCTGCTGGCGATGAGGTTCTGCTCCGCGCCGCGCACGTCGGGGCGGCGGCGGAGAACTTCGGCCGGCGCGCCGAGACCCTCCGCCTCGGGCGGCGTGGGCATCACCGCCGAGCCTTGCAGCAGCGCGAGGACCCGGCCGGGCGGCTCGCCGATCAGCGTCGAGATGGTGTTGGCGCTGGCCGCGAGATTGCTCTCGAGCAGTGGAATCGTCCCGGCGGTCTGCGCGCGCTGGCTGCGCGCCTGTTCGACGTCGAGGCTGGAGACGAGCCCCGCCTGGACCCGCCAGCGGGCGATTTGCAGGTTGTCGTCCTGATACTTGAGCGTGTCGCGGGCAATGGCGAGCTGCAGCGCGGTGGCGCGCGCCTGGATCGTCGTCAGCGCGACCTGGCCGACGATCAGCCGCTGAACGTCCGCCAGCGAGTAACCGGCCGCGGCGAGATCGGCCCGCGAGGCGGCGACATCGCCCGAGATCTGGCCGAACAAATCGGCTTCCCAGCTGGCGTTGACCCCGGCGTTGAATTGGAGCTTCTTGCGCGCGAAATCGCCGACGTCCTTGGTCGCCCCCGCGCTGCCGGTGAGCTGCGGGAAGAAACCGGCCTTGGCCGAGGCGAGCTGCGCGCGCGCCTGGTCGAGCCGGGCCGCGCTTTGCGCCAGATCGAGGTTGCTGGTCAGCGCTTGGGGGACGAACTGGGTCAGCAGCGGATCGTTGAGCTGCTTCCAGTAGTCGCCGACGTCGCTGGTCAGCGGCGCCGGGGCGCTCTCCGCCCATTGCGCCGGAACCGGAACGCCCGACTGCGGCGGCGCTCCGTCCGGCCGCATGCACCCGGCCACCGCCAGCAGCAAAGGCAGGGCGACGAGGCGCGGGCGCGTGGCGCGGCGATGTCTTGCTGAGTTCACGGCCCTCCCCATCCCAAGCCAGTCCCCGGATCTCGTTTAGTCGATTAGCTAATTACCTATCAAGCGCGCAATTGTATCAAATGTTCGCTGGCCGCTGTCAGTGCGCGCGATTTCTCGGCGCGGCCTCCGCCGTGTGTTGGTGATTTAATACACCGAGGCGAGATTGCAAGCGACGCCCGCAGCGGCGGATCGACCGTTGGTCGAACGCCTGGCCCGGCGAACACGCGACCCGCCGAAGCGGCGCAGCGCCAGAGTCATTCGCCCAGACGCTGCTCGTCCTCAAGCATCGCGTGGGCTCGCTCGATCATCTGACTCACCACCCGCAGGACCGTGTCCGCCTCGTCGCGCTGCAGCCCCTGCGTCAGCACCCGATCGCGGTGGTAAACCCATTCGACCATCTTGGCGTACATCTCCCGTCCGCGCGCCGAGAGACCGATCTCGATCTCCGGCCCGCCCGGCTTGCGTTCGCGGGTCAGCAGCCCGCGCTCGACCATCGCCTTGACCGCCCGGCTCAATTGCCCGCGGTCCTGCAGCATCGCATCGGCCAGCCGGTTGAGGGAGACAGGCGCCCGTTCGCCGAGCTGAGTCATGATCCGCCACTCGGTCTCGGACACTTCGAACTGCCGCCGGTGCGCGAGGACGCCGGCCTTGCGCAGCATCACGAACAGACGGATCATTCGCATCGAGACCAGGCTGTAGATATCGCTCCCCGCGCGAACGTCGGTTTCCGCTTCGTTCATCCACCCTTCCTCTTTTTCCTTGCTCTACTGCAGTTTTGCCGAGGTCAAAAAGGGCTTTTTGTCACAGGCGCGATGGCGGAGGCGGCCGGCGCGCTTTTTTCAGGCGAGCGAGTCCGCGCCAGGGCGGGGTTCTATCGGGACGCCTGACCTTGCGCGGGCGCCGTCGCTCGCTATCGTGCGGCGCCGTGCAGGGGAGTTCGACATGCTCAAGAGGATAGCCGCCGTGGCCCTCGCTTGTGCTCTCGGCGCGGCGGGCTATCCGCTGATGAGCAAAGCTCCGGCTCCGCAGCCCGCCCCGACGCGGGCTCCTTCCCGCCCCAACATCCTGCTGATCATAGCCGACGACGTGGGCCAGGACGTCGCCACGCAGATGTACCCGGGCCTGACCGCGCGGCTGACCCGGCAGTACGGGCCACGCGGCCTCAACAACCCGGGCTACCGGAGCATCGCCGGCAAGCCGGCTTCGCTCCCCGTGCTCAGCCGCTTCGCGCGCCAGGGCATGGTCTTCAGCGATGCCTGGGCGGAGCCGTTCTGCTCGCCCACGCGCGCCTCGCTCCTCACCGGGCTCAACGCGGCCAACACCCACGTGATCACGTATGCCGACGCGCTCAGCCAGAAGCATTATAGCTTCGTGCGGCAGCTCAAGGACCAGGGCGGCTATGCCACCGCGGCGTTCGGCAAGTGGCACATGGCGGGGCTTCCCGCCGGGCCGCGCCAGGCAGGCGCCGCGGACTATCCGGGCATGAAACCGCGGGAGGCCGGCTTCGATCTCTACCGCGGCGACATGCACGCCGCGCTGCCGACGTACTGGGACTATCCGGTCGAAGTGCAGGACGCGACGACCCCGGCCAACAAATGGCGCGAGGAGAAGGCCGTCGCCCGTTCGCTCCCCGGCCTCAGGCCGACCCGGTTCGCCGACGTCGCCAAGGCGGCCGATACGATCGACTGGATCACCCGCCAGCGGCGCGAACGTCCGGGCCAGCCGTGGTTCGCGTGGCTCGCCTTCAACCTCAGCCACGCGACGATCCGCTCCGCGCCGAGCCAGATGGCGATCCCCGACAAGCAGCTGCTCGACAAGGCGACCATTCGCGAGATCGACGCCTGTCACGGCAAGTACGGCACGCAGGACCCGGGCAAGTGCTCGGGTCAGGCGCAGATGCGGGCGATGACCAACGCGATGGACACGATCGTCGGCAAAGTCCTCGCCGTGGTCGACAAGATACCCAACACTTACGTGATCATCGTCGGCGATAACGGCACGCCGATGTACGGGCGGCCGGGCCTCGATTTCATCGACAACATGTACATCACCCGCAAGGGCCGCGGCAAAGGCACCGCGTTCGAAAGCGGCGCCCGGGTCGAATGGGCGATCCGCGGCCCGGGCATCAAGCCGGGCAGCAGCAGCGCCGAATACGTCCATGTCGTCGATCTTGCGCCGACGATCCTCCAGCTCACCGGGCTGGCGCCGCCGCACCTCGTGCCGACCAGCTCGGGCGACAACTGGATCCCGCTCGACGGGGTGTCGCTCGCGGCCATCCTCAAGGGCCAGGCGAGCCGCGTGCGCGATCCGGTGCACGACGTGGTGATGACCGAGGATTCCGACCTGATGAAGCAAGGGGTCTATGTCGCCGGCGCGCGCAACGGCCAATGGAAGCTGGTCTGCGCCCGAAAGGCGGACAACTGCGCATTCTACAACCTCGCCGCCGACCCGCTCGAGGAATACCCGCTGCCGAAGCCTGCCAATTGCGCCGACGCCAAGACCGCGAGGCCCGACCAGCCGGCGTGGAACTACTGCTATCTCCAGGACGCGGTAGCCAAGCGCTCGATCCTCAGTCCGGGATTCAAGGCGGCGTCCTGACGGCGGCGAAGCGCGGCCTCTTCCCCTCGCTCCCACCCTCGAAGTTTACACCGAGGACACAACTCTGACACGGTCCAGGCCATCGAACTGGCCCCCGCGAAGTTTACACTCGCCTGACAAAGCTGACATGGTCCTGAGCAGCTTGTCGGGGAGCGCCGCGAGAAAGGCCTCTTCGGCCGCTCGCCGCGCATCGAGCAGGGCCTGGTCCCACGCCAGCGCGAACACCGGCTCGCGGCGGCGCAGCTTGTAGGCGGCCTGGCGCGTCAGGCAGACGCGGTCGCAGGCCAGACCGACGGTCCCGCCGGCGGCGAGGCATTCGAGAAAATTCCGCCTTCGCTCTGGCGTCCAACCGTCGTGGCGGGCGTTCGGCTTGGCGACGGGTTGTCGGGCTTGATCCATGATTCGCATCTCCTTCGGGAATTCGCGAATCAGGGTCCTTATGCATCGAGGGCCTTGTAGGAAAACGGTTTTCGCGAGCCGCGACGAAAGGTTCACCTGTCTCAGGGGGCGTACCACGAACAGATAGGATTTGGGCACTTCGCGCGGAACCGCGCGGGCCGATCTCGACTTCCTAGGGCGACGCTGCTGGCGAGGCTTGATGCGCAACAATCCCGATACCTTGCATGTCTTCGGCGTTCACCTGATCGGCCTGAACGCGCAGACGGCGCACAAGCTGGTGTTGACGGTCGCCTTCATCGCCGCGGTGTGGATCGTCGGCGTGCTGGTTCGGCGGCTCCTCGCGCTGTTCGGCAGCGCCTCCCACAGCGAGCGCTTCCGTTTCTGGTCGCAGCAAGTCACCGCGATCCTGCTGACCATCGCCCTGGTCCTCGGCGTTTTGTCGATCTGGTTCGACGACCCCGCGAGGCTCGGCACCGCGTTCGGACTGGTCACCGCCGGCGTCGCTTTCGCGCTGCAGCGGGTAATCACCTCGGTCGCCGGCTATTTCGTCATCCTGCGCGGCAAGACCTTCAACGTCGGCGACCGCATCGTGATGGGCGGAGTGCGCGGCGACGTCATTGCGCTGAGCTTCATGCAGACCAAGATCATGGAAATGGGCGAGCCGCCGCCGGTGCAGGACGCCGACCCGGCGGTGTGGATCCATTCCCGCCAGTTCACCGGGCGGATCTGCACCGTGACCAACGACAAGATCTTCGACGAACCGGTGTACAACTACACCCACCATTTCCCGTTCATCTGGGACGAGATCCGCCTGCCGGTGCACTACACCCAGGATCGCGCGAAGGCCGAGGCGATCCTGCTCGGCGCCGCCCGCACCCACGCGTTGACGCCGGAGAAAGTGCCGGCCGAGCAGCTCGAGACGCTCGATCGCCTCTACAACCTCAAGAACCTCGACATCGAGCCACGCGTTTACTGGCGCCTGACCGACAACTGGCTGGAATTGTCGGTCCGCTTCCTGACGCCAGACCACGGCACGCGGCCGATCAAGGACGCGATGAGCCGCGACATCCTCGCCGCGATGGACGAAGCCGGATTGACGGTGGCTTCCGCGACCCAGGAGATCACGATCTTCCAGGGGCCGGAGACAACGGGCGGCCCGGTCTGAGCCTTGCCGCCCGCTCCCCCGCTCCGACCTCGCGGACGATTTCTCGCTAGGCGCGCTTGCGCGGCAGCATCGGGGTCCAGCCGTAATGCGCTTCGTTGGCGTGGATCAGCGCCACCACGTCCTCCGCCTTGCAGGCTCTGGCGAACAAGTGCCCCTGCATCTCGGTGCAGCCGAGTTCGCGCACGATGCGCAGCTGCTCGTCGGTTTCGACCCCCTCGGCGGTGGTGGTCATGTGGAAGCTCTTGGCCAGCCCGGCGACCGCGCGGACGATGGCGGCGGATTCCTCGGAGTCCGCCAGTCCGTGGATGAACGAGCCGTCGATCTTGATCTTGTCGAAGGGGAATTTCTGCAGGTAGCTGAGCGAGGAATAGCCGGTGCCGAAATCGTCCATCGCGATGCGCACCCCGAGCCGGTGGAACTGGTCGAGCGTGGCCAGGGTCGCGTCGGTGTTTTCCAGCAGGATGGCTTCGGTGATCTCCAGCTCCAGCCGGTCCGGCGACAGGCCCGAACTGGCCAGCGTGTGGGTGACCACTTCGACGAAGTTCGGACTGCGGAACTGCACCGGCGAGACGTTGACCGCCAGCATCACGTCATCCGGCCACTTGGCGGCTTCGTGGCACGCGGTGCGGATCACCCAGTCGCCGATGCGGGTGATCAGGCCGGTTTCCTCGGCGAGATAGATAAAGCGGTCCGGGGGGATGTAGCCGCGTTCCGGGTGATTCCAGCGCAGCAGCGCCTCGCAGCAGCCGATCCTGTCGGTGTCGAGGTTGACCAGCGGCTGGAAGTGGACCTCGAACTCGCCATTGACGAGCGCCTTGCGCAGCTCGAGCTCGAGCTCGTGCCGTTCGAGCATGCGCTGGTCCATCGCCTGCTCGAAGAAGCGGTAAGTGCCGCGGCCGCTGGCCTTGGCGCCGAACAAGGCGAGGTCGGCGTTCTTGATTAGCTCCTGCGGCTCGACACCGTCCTCGGGCGAGACGGCGATGCCGATGCTCGCGTCGACGACGATGTTGTGGTTGGCGATCTCGCACGAATCGAGGATCGCTTCGCGCACCCGGACGGCCAGGTTGGCCGCGTCGGTCGGGCTTTCGAGCTCCGTCTGGACGATGACGAACTCGTCGCCGCCCAGCCGCGCGACAACGTCGCCGGAGCGCACGCATTCGTTCAGCCGCGCGGCCACTGTCTTCAGCAGCGTGTCGCCGACCTGGTGGCCGAGCGTGTCGTTGATGTTCTTGAAGTTGTCGAGATCGATGAACAGCACCGCGACCTGGCCCGCGCGGCCGCGCCAGCGCAGCGCGTGCTCCAGCTGGGCCTGGAACAGCAGCCGGTTGGGCAGGCCGGTCAGCGCATCGTGATGCGCCATGTGCTCGATCTGCGCTTCGGCTTCCTTCTGCCTGGTGATGTCCTCGTGGGTGGTGACCCAGCCGCCGTGCGACAGCGGCTGGGTGACGACGTGGATGGTCCGTCCGTCGCCGCTGTCGACGAGCATTTCGCTCGTCTCGCCGGACTTGAGCAGCTCGTCGATCTTTTGCAGGTAGGCGTCGACGTCCAGGCCCAGCGATCCCGAGGCCTTGCGGCAATCGAGCAGCTGGCGCAGCGAACAGCCGGGCCGGACCACGTCCTCGGACAGCCGGTACATTTTCACGTACGGCCGGTTGCAGATCACGATCTTGCGATCGGCGTCGAACATCAAGACGCCCTGGATCATGTTGTCCAGCGTCTGCCGCAGGAAGCGGTTCTCCTGGTCCAGCAGAGCCGGGCTTTCGTCACTCCGGGCGATAACGGCCTCCCCATGCACGAGATCGGTGTGCGTGGGGCTTACGGGCCTGGTGCCGAAAGGCTGGTTGCGGGCACCTTAGGGAATACTGCCTAGAGCCGAGCCCCACGGCATGAGGCTCGGCGCAAGGACGGCGGCGCTCTTTCTCTTTGCTTGCGGGCGGGGGAGGTCACCCCCACCGGCCGGGCTCCGGCCCCATCGTCGCGAGCGGAAACAAGTCGGCGGCGATCGCCTGAACCGAAGGCCGCGCCGCGACCCGCCGCAGCCACTGGTCGACCACGGGGGCCACCGCCAGGCCGAGCGTGGCGAATTGGGCAAGGTGCGGGTAGACCGCGATGTCGGCGAGGGTGAAGCGATCCCCGGCCAGCCAGTCGTTCCCCGCGAGATCCGCGGCGACCCGCGCGGCAGCCGCGCGCAAGGTCTGCGCGGAGACGGCAAGCTGGTCGGCGGAGAACCCGCTGCGGGCGCGCAGCCACAGGTCGCAGCGCGCGGTGTGAAGGTTGGCGAGACCCGGCACGACATGCTCCGGCACTTTGCCGTGGAGCGCGGCCCAGCGGGCAATCGCCAGATGCGGGGCGACGTGGGTCTCGATGTATTTGCCCCATTTGCGCGCGAGATACCGCTGGCGAGGGTCATCGCCGAGCAGCGCGGGCTGCGGATGAGTCTCCTCGAGATATTCCAGGATCAGAAAGGTCTCGATCAGGACGTGCGCCCCGTCTTCGAGTAGCGGCACGGTCCCGTGGCGGTTGAGCACTATGAACGCAGGCGCGTGCTGGTCGAAGTGGACCAGGTTGAGCCGGTTCAGCTCGGGCTTGAGGTCCTTTTCCGCAAGCGCGATGCGAACCGACGCGGAATGGGGCGAGCCTGGCGCGTAATGGAGCCTCATCACCCGTTCTCCACGCCCGCGAGGCCGAGGCGCTGGCGGGCTTCCGCAGCGCGCCGGGTCGATGAGCCTTTGCCCATGGCAAGCGCCGATCTCAGCCCGGGCCGCGCGTGACAGGCACGCAGCCAGCGCGATAGATGCCGGGTCCCGACATCCGACACTTCGTATTCGTCAAGAAGAGGAAGAGCGTAGAAGCTTGCGAAGGCACCGATGTCGGCCAGCGAGAAAGTCTCCGCGGCGAGCCATTCCCGTTTAGCGAGGTGGCTGTCGAACCGGCGCACGGCCTCCGCCACGCGGCGCCGCGATTCCTCGATCTTGCGCGGCGGGGTGGTGCGGAACATCAATTGTTCCCAGGCCGCGCGCCGTTCGGGCAGGGGAATGCGGCCCAGCCTCGCCCGCAACTCGTCCGGGTCTTGTCCGGTGAAGCGCGAGGCGATGGTGCTGTGAGCCTCGATCATCGCCCACGACGGCGCGACGACGTTGTCCATGTACCTGAGGAGGAGGCGCATGCGCCAGCGCTCGTAGGGGTCCGCGGGACGCAGCGATGGCCCGGGGAACGCTTCGTCGATGTATTCCATCGCCGGCGTGCTCTCGGTCATGGTGAAGCCGTCATGGACGATCGCCGGGACCGTCCCGTCGGGATTTATCGCCAGAAAGTCGTCGCAATGCTGTTCGTGCGCGCCGATGTCGATGTAGTGGTAGGTGAACTCTACCCCTTTTTCATGTAGACAAAACAACGGTTTGCCGGAATTGGCATTGGGCTCCCAGCTATAGACGTCAAGCATCCACC
>Ga0207652_10000490_pt1 | contig 40239 bp, 33 predicted proteins | sample KBSC63BmetaG_FD_184334 | JGI IMG/M metagenome (GOLD analysis project Ga0207652, IMG submission 184334) | Corn rhizosphere microbial communities from Kellogg Biological Station, Michigan, USA - KBS C6-3B metaG (SPAdes) (version 2) | ecosystem: Host-associated > Plants > Roots > Rhizosphere ...
AGGATCTGGGTCAGGCGGTCGGAGTCGTAGGCTTCATCGATGTAGTCGATGTAGCGGTCGCGCTGGTCCTTGGTGACCGCGTAGCAGATGTCGTAGATGTTGAAGCTGAGTGCCTTGGTGAGGTTGTTGAACCCCTGCAGCTTCAAGCGGGGCAGCGGCTTGACCACGGCAGTGTTTCCTCGGGAATGGAAGCGGCGCGCCGAGCCGGGGATCGGCCGCACGCGAAAGGGGGTTTGTCGGAAGGCAGACAGTATGCGGGAAAGTCGCGGCCGGCGCATCCTGTCGCGGCTGACTGGCCTGCATGAACATGAATGTGGCACAATCGCGTCGAGATTTGCGTAAACCCCCGCACGTAATGTGTGATGCAGGACAGGGACATCATGTCGGAATTGCGCTATCTGCTCCAGCAGGTTTATGAACGCTCGAAGGCGCCGCCGATGTTGGCGCCCGATCCCGCCGCGATGCAGCGGCTGCTGGAGCAATGCCACCGCCGCCGATATCCCGGCAAAACGGCGATCCTCCGACCCGGCGACCCTGCCAACACCCTGTTCTACGTGATCGACGGTTCGGTCACCGTCTGCAGCGAGGACGACCAGGGCCGCGAGCTGATCCTCGCCTACATCAACCGCGGCGAATTCATCGGTGAGATGGGCCTGTTCGTCGAGCAGGCGCAACGCGAGGTGCTGATCCGCACCCGCAGCGCCTGCGAGCTGGCCGAGATCAGCTACGACAAGCTGTTCCACCTGTTCGAGGGCACGCTGCGCGACGACTGTCCGCGCATCCTGTTCGCGATCGGGTTGCAGCTGACGCACCGGCTGCTGCGCACGTCGCGCCAGGTCAGCCGCATGGCGTTCATGGACGTCACCAACCGCATCGCGCGCACGCTGCTGGACCTGTGCCAGGAGCCGGATGCCATGACGCATCCGGACGGCACCCAGATCCGGATCTCGCGACAGGAACTCTCGCGCATCGTGGGTTGCTCGCGCGAAATGGCCGGCCGCGTCCTGAAGCAACTCGAGGACGATGGCGGCATCGACGTGTCGGGGAAGACGATCGTCGTCAGGGGCACAAGGTAGTTCAAAACCACTCGGCGCGGGTTACGCTGCGGCCCAATGCCTTCTCGACCCGCTTGCAGAGTTTGGGCGTTGCATTGACCAGCACCGCCTCGGCGGCCAGCGCAAGCATCGGCAGGTCCTGGCTGGAATCGCTGTAGGCCACCTGCCATGCCTCGATCCCGTGTCGCGCCAGCAGTTCCACCTTGCGGCGCCCGATGTTGTGCCAGTCCGAGCGCATGCCGAGGCGCCCCGGGCGCAACCGCGACGCGAATACCTCGACGTTGGTGATGCCGAGTTCGGCCAGCACACCGCGCACCAGCGATTCCTCGCAGCCCGTGACGATCACGATTCGGTCGCCGGCGGCCTGGTGCCTCCGCAACACGCTCAGCCCTTCGCGACAGAAACGACCCGGCTGGCGCACCAGGCCGGCCGCAAATGCCTGTGCCAGATCGCGATAGCGTGCCTCATCCAACCCGAGCAACCCCAGATGCACCAGCGAGCGCAACACGCGCCGGCGCGAGAACGGCAGTACCAGCAGGAACCATGGGCTCAGCAGCAGCACCAGACCCTTGCGCCAGCGGGTACGCGCGTAACGGTTGCGCATGAACATCGCGAACGTGTCGCCGCGGATCAACACGCCATCGAAATCGAACAGCACGACGCGGCGCGCCGTTTCCGCCGGCCCCTGTTCCATCGTCACGCCCCCGCAAACAGCCTCGCGAGTTCCGCGCCGGGCTGGGCCGCGCGCATGAGCGTCTCGCCGATCAGGAACGCGCCCACGCCGGCCGCGCGCAGGCGCGCCACGTCGTCGCGCGTCGCGATGCCGCTTTCGGTCACCAGCAGCCGATCGTGCGGCACGGCTTCCTTCAGCGACAGCGTGGTTTCGATGCTGGTTTCGAATGTGCGCAGATCACGGTTGTTGATGCCGATCAGCGTGCGCGGCGGGTTCGTCAGCATCAGCGCGCGTTGCAGGTCGACCGGATTGTGGACCTCGACCAGTACGTCCAGGCCGCATTCCACCGCCAGCGCATGCAGGTTCACCAGCACGGCATTGTCGAGCGCCGCGGCAATCAGCAGGATCCCGTCGGCGCCGATCGCACGCGCCTCGTGTACCTGGTAAACGTCGATGGTGAAATCCTTGCGCAACACCGGCAGCGTGCAAGCATCGCGCGCCTGGCCGAGATACACATCACTGCCCTGGAAGAAATCCACGTCCGTCAGCACCGACAGGCAAGTCGCGCCACCGCTCTCGTAACTGCGTGCTATTGCGGCTGGATCGAAATCGGCGCGGATCAGGCCCTTCGATGGACTCGCCTTCTTGATCTCCGCGATGACCGCGGCATGGCCTGCCTGCATCCGCTTGCGCAGCGCCGCGGCGAATCCGCGCGTCGGCGGCGCATCCTCATGGCGGGCGCGCAGTTCCGCGAGCGGAACATGCCCCCTGCGCACCGCGACTTCTTCGCGTTTGCGCGCAAGAATCTGCTTCAAGATGTCGTTCATGCCGGTCGCACGGCCAGCGCTTGCGTGGCCGCAACGAACTGATCGAGCCTGGCCCGCGCCGACCCATCACCGATCGCGCGCTCCGCGCGCGCGATGCCGTCGGCGATCGACGCCGTGACCCCGGCCGCGTACAACGCGGCACCTGCATTCAGCAGCACGATGTTGTGGGCCACGCCATCGGCGCCGTCCAGCACGTGCAACAGCATGGCCTTCGACTCGCCGGCGTCCGCAACCCGCAGGTTGCGGCTGGAGGCCATCGGGATGCCGAACTGTTCCGGTTCGATTTCGTATTCGCGCACCTTGCCGTCGCGCAATTCGCCGACCAGCGTGGCGCCACCCAGCGAAATCTCGTCCAACCCGTCCTTGCCGTGCACCACCAGCGCGCGCTCGACGCCGAGGCGCTGCAGCACGCGCACCTGGATGCCGACCAGATCCGGGTGGAACACGCCCATCAAGATGTTCGGCGCGCCGGCTGGGTTGGTCAGCGGACCCAGGATGTTGAACAGCGTGCGCACGCCCATCTCGCGGCGCACCGGTGCTACTGCCTTCATCGCGGGATGGAAACGCGGCGCAAACATGAAGCCGATGCCGGTCTCCTCGATGCAGCGCGCGACCTGTTCGGGGCCGAGGTCGATCTTCGCCCCCAGCGCTTCCAGCACGTCCGCGCTGCCCGATGACGACGACACGCCGCGATTGCCGTGCTTGGCGATGCGCGCGCCGGCCGCCGCCGCGACGAACATCGATGCGGTCGAAATGTTGAAGCTGTGGGCGCCGTCGCCACCGGTGCCCACGATGTCCAGCATGTGCGGATGCGGCGCCACCGTGACGTGTTCGGCGAGTTCGCGCATTACGCGCGCGGCACCCGCGATTTCGCCCACGGTTTCCTTCTTCACCCGCAGCCCGGTCAGGATCGCCGCCGTCATCGCGGGCGACACTTCACCGCGCATGATCTGGCGCATCAGGTCGATCATTTCGTCGTGGAAGATCTCGCGATGCTCGATCGTGCGCTGCAGCGCTTCGTGCGGGGTGATGCCCATGTTCATGCCGCTCGGGACAAAGGCGCGCTGATGAAATTGCGCAGCAGGTCGTGGCCGTGGCGGGTCAGGATCGACTCGGGGTGGAACTGCACGCCCTCGACCGCCAGCGCCTTGTGGCGCAAGCCCATGATCTCGTCGAACGAACCATCCGCGTGCTCGGTCCACGCGGTGATGTCGAGGCATTCCGGCAGGCTCGCGCGCTCCACCACCAGCGAGTGGTAGCGCGTCGCCTCGAATGGATCGGCAAGCCCCGAGAACACGCCGGCGCCGCGATGCCGGATCGGCGAAGTCTTGCCGTGCATGATTTCCTTCGCGCGGATCACCCTGCCGCCGAACGCCTGGCCGATCGCCTGATGGCCGAGACACACGCCCAGGATCGGAATGGCCCCCGCGAGTTCGCGTATCAGCTCAAGCGTGACGCCGGCCTGGTCGGGCGTACCCGGCCCCGGCGAAATCACGATGCGTTCCGGCGCCAGCGCGCGGATGCCGGCAATATCCACCGCGTCGTTGCGCAGCACCTTCACGTCCTGCCCAAGCTCGCCGAGATACTGTGCGAGGTTGAACGTGAAGCTGTCATAGTTGTCGATCAGCAGCAGCATGGCCGTCCGACTGAACCCGGCCTCCCGGGAAAGAAACGCAAGTGTGAATGCCCGCCGCCCACGACACAAGACGATCCTGCGCACATTCGTCGCGGCCGCCGTTTGCGCGGGGCTGACGGGCTGCACCACGCTCGGCTACTACGCCCATCTGGCCGCGGGCGAAATGGCCGTGCTGCGGGCGCGGGTACCAATCAAGAAGGTGATCGCAAACCCTGATGTCGCTCCGGCATTACGGACGCGACTGGAACTGGCGCTGCGCGCCCGCGCGTTCGCGTCCACCACGCTGAAATTACCGCGCAACAAGAGTTACACCACCTACGCCGACATCCATCGCCCGTTCGTGATGTGGAACGTGTTCGCGACGCCCGCGCTTTCATTGCAACCTGTGGAACATTGCTTCCTGTTCGCGGGCTGCGTTGCCTATCAGGGCTTCTATCGCCACGATCGCGCCAAAGCGCGGGCGGACACGCTGGCGAAACAGGGCGACGACGTCTGGATCGGCGGCGTGCCGGCGTATTCCACATTGGGCCATTTCGCCGATCCGTTGCTCAGCACCATGGATCACTGGAGCGACGACGAGATGATCGGCATGATTTTCCATGAACTCGCGCACCAGCAGTTCTACGTCAAGAACGACACCGCCTTCAACGAATCCTTCGCGACGTTCGTGCAACGCGAAGGGTTGAAGCAGTGGCACGCCGACAACCACCTGCCGCCACCCGATCCCACGGAAGCCGAGCGCCGGAAGCAATTCACCGAACTGGCGCTGGCCACGCGCGAGAAGCTGAACGCGTTGTACGCCAGCGATCTTTCCGATGCCGCGAAACGGGAACACAAGGTACAAATATTCGCCGACCTGCGGCGCCACTACGAACATCTGCGCGATACCGAATGGCACGGACATGCCGGCTACGACCATTGGTTCGACACGCCGCCCAACAACGCCAAGCTGCTGCCATTCGGGCTGTACGATCGCGGCGTGCCTGCGTTCGCCGCGCTGTTCAAACGCTGCGGCGGTGACTGGACGCGCTTCTACGCTGCGGTCCGCAAGATTGGCCGCGAGCCTGCGGCGCAACGGGATGCGTTTCTCGGGAGCGCCGTCGGACCGGCCGGCACCGCATCGCCCTGATTCAGGTCAATACGCGCGACATGGCACGCGCGCATGCTTGCGCCGTCCTCCAACACGCGAGCCCGCGCATGAACACGCCCGCAGAAACCCATGCCTATACACCTTACCCGTTCGATGCACGCGCGATTGCGCACCGCTTCCGCCATTCCGCGATCTTCGGCGCGCTCGATGCGCTGCAGGCGGGCGAAGCGATGCGTTTCGTGAACGACCATGATCCGATCCCGCTGCTGCACCAGATGCAGCAACGCTACGGCGATCGCATCGATGTGATCTACCAGGCGCGCGGCGGCGACGGCCCGGTCGTGATCGATTTCGTCGTCACGCAGTAATGGCCTTCCCGGATTTCTTCGCCGACGTGCCGGCGCTCAGGTTGCACGATGGTCTCGCGCAACTGCTGGGCGCCAGCGATGACGGCGTGATCGAGTACCACTACGCCGACGCGGTGCGGCTGGCCGGGCACTCCTGCCCCACCGTCGCCGGCGGGTGGCTCAGCGCGCGCGCCGCGTTGCGCCACTTGTATCCCGAAGGCCTGCCCGAACGCGGCGGCATCAGCGTGTACTTGAACGACGCGGAGGACGCCGGTGTCACTGGCGTGATCGGCCAGGTACTGACGCTCGTCACCGGCGCGGCCGCAGCCAACGGTTTCAAGGGACTCGGCGGCCGCCACGCACGCAAGGACCTGCTGCACTACGCGCAAGGCGACGTCGGCGGCATCCGATTCCGCCGCAACGACACCGGCGACGAGGTGGAAGTCGAGGTCGATACCAGCAGCGTGCCGGCTGGTCCGATGCAGCGCCTGCTGGTCCAACGCGTGCTCACCGGACAAGCCGACGATGCGCAGCGCCGCGAGTTCGGCCGCGTGTGGCAAGACCGCGTGCGCCGCATACTGATCGAACACGCCGACGATCCGGAGGTGGTGAAAGTTCGCGCGTTCGCCTAAATCCGAACGCGATGATGCCTCACTGATTGAGGACACCGATCGCATGCAACCAAGCTTCGGCCAGCGACGGCCAGCGAGTGATCGGAAGTTTCGTCGGCCGCAAACCAAACGCATGCCCACCGTGTGCATACAGATGAATTTCCGACGGCACCCGGGCTCTCTCAAGCGCTCTGTAGTAAACCAGCGACTGGTTTACGCCATCCTCGTAATCGTCTTCCGCCTGCACCAGAAACGTGGGCGGCGTCCCGCGCGAAACGGGAACATAGGGATTCAACTTGTCGTCGTCGGTCGCGAGATGCCCTGGATAGATCGCCATCGCAAAATCCGGCCGGGCGCTTTCCCTGTCGGCAGCGTCGATCGGCGCATACAGCCGACGGGCGAAGTCCGTGCTGATTTCCGCCGCCAGGTATCCGCCTGCGGAAAAACCAATCACACCGATCTTGTGCGGATCAACGTGCCATTCCGCGGCGTGCAGGCGCACCAGCCTGACGGTTCTCTGAGCATCTTCCAGTGCCGGCACCGACAAAACGAAATTGTCCCGGCGGCAGTTGCAATGCCAGTCGTAGGGCACGCTTGGAACGCGATACTTCAACAACACGCAAGTGACGCCGATGGACGTCAGCCAATGGCACACCTCCGTACCCTCGAGATCGATGGCCAGAACCTGAAAGCCGCCGCCTGGAAACACCACGACGGCAGCTCCCGTGTTCTTTCCTTGCGGCGCGTAGACCGTCATCGTGGGACGGCTTACGTTGGTGACCGCCGTCCACGGACGACCTGCCACCAAGCGAGTCCGTACGGCTTTAGTTTCAGCACCCGGCATGGGCTGCGTGTCGGGCGGCGTTCCCGGCCAGATTGGCGTTTGCGTACGCCCCACTGACGGCTGCCAAACAGTGGCAGACGCTCCCGTGTACGGGACCGACGCGCACACCATCACAAACAGCACCTCCAGGACGCGCCGCGGCTCGGGCATTCTGCGGGTCTCCCCGCGTATCTTTCCAAGCCCATTCCACATTTCACAACCCCCGCACCGCCTGCGCCACCGCGCGGAACAGCGCCCGCCCCTTGTTCATGGTCTCTTCCCATTCCGCGGCAGGGTCGGAGTCGTACACGATGCCGGCGCCGGCCTGCACGTGCAGGCGGCCGTCCTGGATCACCGCGGTGCGGATCGCGATGGCGGTGTCGGCGTCGCCCCACCAGCCGATCCAGCCGATCGCGCCGGAGTAGATGTTGCGCTTGAAGGGTTCCAGTTCCTGGATGATTTCGATGGCGCGGATCTTGGGTGCGCCGGACAGCGTGCCGGCCGGAAACGTCGCGCGCAGCACGTCCATGTAGCTGGTGCCGGGCCGCAACGTGCCCTGCACCTGCGACACGATGTGCATCACGTGCGAATAATGCTCGATCGCGAACGAATCGCTGACTTCCACGCTGCCGGTTTCGCTGATGCGGCCGAGGTCGTTGCGGCCGAGGTCGATCAGCATCAGGTGCTCGGCGCGTTCCTTGGGATCGGCCAGCAATTCCTTTTCCAGTGCCGCGTCTTCCTCCGGCGTTGCGCCGCGCTTGCGGGTGCCGGCCAGCGGCCGCACGATGACCTTGCCGTCCTTCAGGCGCGCCAGGATTTCCGGCGAGGAACCGACGATCTGGGTTTCGCCCAGATCGAAGAAGTACATGTACGGCGAGGGATTCAAGGCGCGCAGCGCGCGGTACACGTCCACCGGCCGCGCGTTGAAGCCGATGCTGAGGCGTTGCGAGGGCACGACCTGGAACACGTCGCCGGCGCGGATGTGTTCCTTGCAGCGCTCCACCATCGCCTCGAAGGCTTCCTTCGTGAACGACGATTTGAAATCGCGCTCGTCCAGCACCGCGCCGTGCGTGGCTTGCGGATAGGCGGCACCGCCCTGCCGCAGATGATGCGCCAAGGCGTCGAGCCGCCGCTGCGCTCGCGCATACGCATGCGGGCGCGACGGGTCGGCGTGCACGATCAGGTACAGGCGTCCTTTCAGGTTGTCGAAGACCGCGACTTCTTCGGCCAGCACCAGCAGGATGTCGGGCGTGCCGAGCTCGTCGGCGCGATCCCAGTTCGCGAGGCGCGGCTCGGCGTAGCCGACGGTTTCGAATCCGAAATAGCCGACCAGCCCGCCGGTGAATGCCGGCAGGTCCGGCAAGTGCGGTACGTGATACTGCTCGCGAAGGCGTTCCACCTCGGCAAGCGGATCGTCCACCTCACGCGTCTCGACGGTCGATCCATCTTCGATCACGGTCATCGTATGCGCGCGAAAACTGAAGACGCGCCGCGCCGGCAAGCCAATGATCGAATAGCGCCCCCAGTTCGCGCCGCCTTCGACCGATTCCAGCAGGAAGGTGTACGGGCCGTCGGCGAGCTTCAGGTACACCGACAGCGGCGTGTCGAGATCGGAAAGCACCTCGCGCACCAGCGGAATGCGGTTGTGGCCCTCGCGGGCGAGGGCGTCGAATTGATCCTGGTCGAGCACGGAGCTGTTCCTTCTGGGACAGGGAAACACGAGGTGTCATACAGGGCGGCTGTTGTGAAAAGTCAGGACATGGGTGTCCGTTCTGAACCGTCAGGTCGCCAGCAGGCGTGATACGCGCAAACGTTCAACGAGGCGGCGATCAGGAATGATCGCACAAAGATGAGCGCCGCATTCCGCGCAGATCCATCTCGAAACTGACGCCTTCCTCGTCGTTGTGCGCGGAAACGCGACCCTGGTGCAATTCCGCCACCAGCCGCACCACGTACAGCCCCAAACCCAGATGCGGCGTGCCGGCCTTGGCGCCCGCGCCGCGCACGCTGATCAACGAATCGAACAGTTGGCCCTGCATGGATTCGGGCAAGTGCGGGCCCTTGTTCGAGACCACGATGCGCGCTTCGTCATCGCGCTGTTCCAGCGCGATGCGGATCCAGCCATCCGCCGCGGTGAACGACAGCGCGTTGTCGAACAATTTGTCCAGTGCCTGCGCAATCAGTTCCGGTGCGCCGTACAGCGGAACGGGCTGGTCGGGAATCACGCATTGCAGGTCGCGCGTGCCGGCCAGCGACCGGTACGCCTCGGCGCAGCCACGCACCACTTGCGCGAGGTCCATGTCTTCCCCGTCGGCCGACGCCATCGCGCGCTCCATGCGGCTGGCTTCGCTCATCGCGCGCACGATCGCGCCGATCCGCGCCGCGCCGTCGCGGGCACGCGTGAGGTACGGCAGCGCGTCGGGCGGCAGCCCGGCGTGTTCGAGGTTTTCCAGCGACGAGCGCACGATCGCGAGCGGCGTGTTGAGTTCGTGCGAGAGGTTGGACGCGAGTTTCCGCAGGTATTCGGTGTAGGTGCCAATGTATTCCAGCAGGCGCGACAGGCTGCGCGCGAGGTCGCCCAATTCGTCGCGATCATCCACCAGCGGCAGGCGTTCCAGCGCGAGGCTTTCGTGGTGCTGCGCCTGCTCGGCGGCATCGCGCAGGCGCCCGATCCGGACCGACAGCCACGTCGCGAACGCAAACAGCACCGCGCCCGCGATCAGCAACACCGCGACGCTGGCGAGCATCAGACCCAGCAGCGCACGATTGGTCAGCAGCGGCAGCGCCTGGCTGGATTGTTCCAGTACCAGCGCGCCGCGGTTCTGGCCACGCACATCCAGCGGCACCGCGACCGTCAAGACCACGCTGCCGGCGGTGTCGCCACCCCGCCAATTGGCGGTGGCCTGCCCGTCCAGCGCCTGTTGCACGTCCGGTTCGGAAAGATGCGGCATGTCGCGCGGCAGGTGCTGTCGCTGGTCGAGCGAGGGTCCCACCAGCAGATCGGAAAGCACCCGCTGCAACCACGGGAAGCGGCTTGGCTTGGACTTGTGCGTTTCCAGCATGCTGCCGCCGTCGCCGAGCACCCAGCCGTCGGCGCTGAGCAGGCGGACCCGCACGCCACTGGGCGCAAGCTGGGTCAGGTCGTTCGAAAGCGAGGGCGAGAGGCTGAGCAGCGGTCGCAGGTCGGGTTTGCCGCCGTCGAAACGCGTGGGCGCGTTGGCATCGAATACGCCGATGCCGAGTCGGTCCGGCGCCTGCGCGCGCGGAATGCGCAGCTCGATCTGATAGCCCTTGCCGGTATCCATCCACTGTCCGCTGATCTGATCGGGCAGCCCGTGCACCCGCGCATCCAGCGGATGCGCGAGGAACGCGCCCGAAGTCGCGCTGGACAAGAGGTAGCTGCGCTGGCGATTGCCACGCACCAGTTGCAGCACCACGTGATCGGCCTCCACCGCCGCGGCGTCCTGCGCGTCGAGCCGCGTCTGCGTTGCGTCCACGATGTTGATGCGCATGTACAGCCAGGCCGGATCGTTGGCGAGCTGCACCGCCACCCCTTGCCACGGATGCTGGGTCCAACGGCCCATCGAGGCCCAGTCGCGCTCGTAACCATCGATCACGATCGGCTGCGTCACGCGCTGCACGTACCAGTTCTGCCCGGTGTTCGGCAGCTCCGCCCCCACCGCAACCAGGCCACGATCCAGCGCGAACGCGATCGCCAGCAACGCCTGTTCCTGGCTGTTGCGCAGCAGGTGTTCCATTTGCCGCACGTACAGCCAGCCCGCCCACGGCAACGCCAGCGTGGACAGCGCAACCAGCAGCAGTTTGCGGCGAAGGGTCATTGCACAGGGAGCCTGGACAAGGAGCAGCTTAGCTTGAGCTTGGCTGCTTCAATGTACCGATCGGAGACGCTGTTGCGAAAAGCCAGCCCATGGAAGGGCGTTCTGGACTGACAGGGCGCGATGACCTGGATGCTGGCTGAGCACTGATCGAAGCAGCGATCAGGGATCGGTCGCACAAACTACGGCTTCCAGCGGTACCCCACCCCGTGCACCGTCTCGATCGCATCGAATGCCGGATCGACGGCGAGGAATTTCTTGCGGATCCGCTTGATGTGCGAGGTGATGGTGGCGTCGTCTACCACCAGTTCGGCATCGCGCATCAACTGGTCACGGTTCTTCACGTGGCCGGGGAAACGCACCAGTGTATGCACCATCCAGAATTCGGTGACGGTCAGCGGCACGTCGACGTCGTTCCAGGTGACGCGCATGCGCTCGGCTTCCAGCTTCAGCGGCCCGTGTTCGACCACGGTTTCGGTCGCCGCCGGCGCCTTCTGCGATTCCGCGCGCCGGAACAGCGCACCGATGCGCGCGGCGAGTTGGTGGAAGCTGGTGTCCTTGGAGAGGTAATCGTCGGCGCCAAGGCGCAGGCCCGAAATCACGTCGAAATCGGAATCGCGCGCGGTCAGGAAAATGATCGGCAACGTGGCCGATTTCGCCCGCAGCTCCCGGCACAAATCGAAGCCGCCTTCGGGTTCGTCGCCGAGGCCGATGTCGATGATTACCAGTTCCGGCATCCGGTTGGCGAAGGCACCGGAAGCTTCTCCGCGCGAGGCGAAGCCGCGCACGTCGTAACCGATGCGCGACAGCGCCTCGACATAATTGGCGCGGATGGACGGCTCGTCCTCCACGATGGCGATGGCGCGAGCCATGCAGTTCTCCTCGTGAATGCGGCCGCGCCCGCGGCCGCTGCAGCGCGAGCGTGCGCCATGCCGGCGTGCCGCGCAACCCGCCCGCCCGGCCTGCCCGCGTTTTGCCACAAATCGCCCGCCTTTCGCCCCCGGGCTGCCCCCGGCGCTGCGGCGGGCGAGCGCCAAATGTTCGGCAGTCGGTACTCCTGCCGTGGATGTCGACCGTGGAACACCCCCGCGCTGGCGCCGGAGACGCGCCGGCCACTGACACCGGAAGGCGTCCAGCGCGGTGGACCATGCAAGCTTCGAGGCGCCCTCTCCCGCCTCGTCAATTCATTCGTCTCCTGGTCGGCCGCGGTCTCGGTGCGCAAGCACCGAGCTGCGGTCTTTATCTCTGCGTTCGTCCATGAACGCTGCTCCGTTCGACACCGCGCGAGTATCAAGACCACCGCGCTCGGACAGCCCACCACGGCCATCCATGGCCTGACTTCTCACAACAGCCACTTCGAAACATGCGTTCTCAGCGTGCTTCGAAAAATTCGTGCTGGGCCTTCATTGGCGTTGATTCGCGTTCATTTGCGGACTGAAGCGTTTTTCAACCCGCCGCCTTGCGCATGGCCGTGATGGTTTTCCTGTAATCATCGCTCCCGAAGATGGCGGAACCGGCCACGAACGCGTCCGCGCCGGCACGCGCGATGTCGCCGATGTTGTCCACCTTCACGCCACCATCCACCTCGAGATGGATCGGCCGTCCGCTGCGGTCGATGATTTCGCGCGCGCGATTCAGCTTTTCCAGCGCCGATGGAATGAAGGCCTGGCCGCCGAAACCGGGGTTCACCGACATCACCAGGATGATGTCCACCTTGTCCAGCACGTACTCCAGCCAGTCCAGCGGCGTCGCCGGGTTGAACACCAGCCCCGCCTTGCAGCCGTGTTCGCGGATCAACGACAGCGTGCGATCCACGTGCCGCGTGGCTTCGGGATGAAAGCTGATCGACGTGGCGCCGGCCTTGGCGAAATCCGGCACGGTCCGGTCCACCGGCTCGACCATCAGGTGCACGTCCATTGGCGCGGTGATGCCGTAGTCGCGCAGCGCCTTCAGCACCATCGGTCCGATGGTGAGATTCGGCACGTAGTGGTTGTCCATGACATCGAAGTGGATCCAGTCGGCGCCGGCATCGATCACGGCGTCGACCTCCGCACCCAGTTTCGCGAAGTTCGCGGACAGGATGGAAGGGGCGATCACGCAGGGTTGCTTCATGATGTGCATCCGAGACGACGAATGTTTCGGTTGAGGGAGCGAGGCGCGAGGGATGAGGGTGCCAAGCAGGCATTATCCGCGAACCCGGACGCGCAACCGAGGCCGCCAATCGCACCCTCGCGGCTCACCCCTTGTCCCTGCTTCACCTGAATCCCCGCTCGGCCTGGATTCGCTCCCACGCCGCATTGATCTCGCTGGCGCGCTGTTCGGCGCGGCGGCGCAAATCCTCCGGCATGTTGCCGAGGCGATCGGGATGGTATTCGCCGATCAGCTTGCGGTACGCGCGTTTGATGGTGCGCTGGTCGGCGTCGCGCGCCACGCCCAGCACGGTGTACGGATCGGGGCCGTTGTTGCGCGGCGCGGGGCGATAACCCTGCTGCTGGGACCACGCACCGGCATGCGCCCAGTCGCCCGTGCGCGGGCCCGCGTTCCACGCGAAACCCTTCATCGCCAGCAGCGCCACCAACTGGATTTCGCTGACGCGCAGCGAGAATGCCACCCGCTTCAGCACCTGCAATTTCTCGTTGTTGAGCGGGCCGTCGGCCAGCGCGACGTCGCACAGCATGTCGAGGAACGGCATCACCGAGCTGCGCCGCGGCAGGCACCATGCACGGAGGTCCACCAGCGTGCGCGAAATGTCGAATCCCGGCGCCTTGCCGCGGTTGAATGCATCGATCGCGCGCCGCCGCCACAAAGGATCCAGTTCCAGGCGCGTCATCAGCCTTTCGGCGATGGCCACTTCCGCCTCGGATACCCGCCCGTCGCTCTTGGCCAGCGCGCCCATCAGCGCGAACAGCGGCTCGATGTAGCCATCCTTGCCGCCGGTGTGCGTGAGCCCGCCCAGCCAGCCGCTGTCGAACACCAGGTGCCCGATCACCAGTCCCAGTACGGCGGCGCCGAAGTCGCCGCGCGTCACCACCAAGCCGATCAAAAATCCGATCAGCTTGCCCCAGATCCTCATGGGTTCTCCGCCTGCGTCGGTTTGCAGGGCGACTGCGCGGCGAACCATCGCGCCAATGCCTGCATGTCTTTTTCGGTGAGCGGCCCGGCGGCTGCGCGCATCACCGGCACGTTGCGCTCGCCGCTGCGGTATGCGTGCAACGCCTGCAGCAAATATTGATACGGCTGGCCCGCCAAGTTGGGTGCACCGGGAATGCGCGCGTGACCATCTTCGCCATGGCAGGCGGCACACATGCCGAGCTGCACCGGTTGCGGTGGCAGCGGCGCCGTCTGCGCCAACGCCAACGGCGCGAACGCGAGCAGCAGAAAGGTCCAGGGCAATCTTCGCATCGCCCCAGTTTATCAGCCGGGCGGCCGCATTCCGCCTGCCCGGAGCACATCGCTACAATGCGCGTTTGCCACCCGCGGAGCGAAGCCGTGCCCACCACCTTGCTGCAGTCGGAATTGCCCGGCCTCGAACTCCTGCATCGCGGCAAGGTCCGCGACGTGTACGCGTTGCCGGGCGACCGGCTGCTGATCGTCGCCAGCGATCGCCTTTCCGCGTTCGACGTGGTGCTGCCCGACCCGATTCCCGGCAAGGGCGAGATGCTGACCCAGGTTTCCAATTTCTGGTTCGGCAAGACGGCGCAGTTGGTGCCGAATCATTTGACCGGCACGCCCGTGGCCGAGGTGCTGCCGCCCGGCGTCGATCCGAAGCTGTACGAGAAGCGCGCGGTGGTGGTCAAGCGCCTGAAGGCGCTACCGGTCGAGGCGATCGCGCGCGGATATCTGATCGGCTCCGGCTGGAAGGATTACCAGCGGACCGGTGAACTATGCGGCATCAGGCTTCCCGCGAATTTGAAGCAGGCGCAGCAACTGCCGGAACCGATCTTCACCCCGTCCACCAAGGCGCCCAAGGGCACGCACGACGAGAACATCGGCTTCGACGCCGTCGAGAAGCTGATCGGTGCCGATCTCGCGAGGCAGGTACGCGACGCCACGCTGGCCATCTACACGTTCGCCGCGAAATACGCCGCCGAACGCGGCATCATCATTGCCGACACCAAGTTCGAATTCGGCACCGACGCGAATGGCAAGCTGTACGTGATGGACGAGATGCTGACGCCGGATTCCTCGCGCTTCTGGCCGGCGGACCAGTACCAGGTCGGCATCAGCCCGCCGTCCTACGATAAGCAGTTCGTGCGCGATTACCTCGAAACGCTGGATTGGGACAAGCGCGCGCCGGGCCCGAAGCTTCCCCGCGAAGTCATCGAAGGCACCGCGGCGAAATACGCCGAGGCGTTGAAGAAACTCGCAGGGATCGAACTACTCTGATCCGACGAGAATCAGTTCGGACGCCCACTGACGAGGTGCTCCAGCTTGAGATAGACAGAAAGAATACGCGACGCAACATCAGATGCTTTCGAAATCCGCATGACGCGAAGGGTAGCAGTTATGCGACCTTCGCCCTCATGTTTCTCATCTCGAGCAGTGACTTGAGCCAATATCCACTTAACGTCTTTCTCAATCTCTTCATGCTCAGCCACTGTATCTGTACGGATAAGCACTAATTCAAGAGCCGCCAAGCGAATCCTTTCCTTGATCTTGCCGGGATGTGTTACGAGAAAATCAACCGCTGTAGCAAACTTCTCATGTGCATATGTAAGTGACGGATCAAATGCGGCCATCATTTTTCCATCTTGCTGCGTAGAATCTTATCTACATAGGTGGTGGCCTTCTCGCAAATTCGCGCCTTAGATGCCGGTGACAACTTGGCAAGGTCAAGGCCCATCATCACCCCGACTGATTGTACGTCTGCGATACGAAGCATATCGTTCGCGTCTGCTTCAGATGATTGAACAATCGAATCGGCTATTTTTTCATACAATGGGCCTCTCAAGCCAAGCTTGTCGCAGTATCTCAAGATACCCAAAACTTGGATCTCGGCAGAATTGGTATTTAACATGGTTTCCATCTGATGATCTGCGGTATCAGCCGCCATTGCGCCGAATGAAAACGCCATGGAAAAAACCGCAAATAAAGCGACCCGCATTATCTTCTTCCCGAGATCAAGTGTGTTACATGAGCGTAGCCAGGTTCGTCGCTTCTCGCAACTGTGTATTGTCTTGCCTGCCATCTATCGCGCTGCCAACCATTGGATTGTAATATTTAAATATGCGCGACATTTACCAATGGTTCGACAGCTACAGCGCCGATCACCAGCACCCCACCAACCGTGCGATCCACTGGGTATGCGTGCCCGTGATCATGTGGGCGGTGATCGCGGCACTGTGGACGATTCCGCCGATCCTGCCGCAATGGTTCCGGCCGGGACTTTGGGCCGTGCTGGCGATGTTCGCAGCGTTCCTGTTCTACCGCCGGCTGTCGCGCAATCTCGCCTACGCGATGGCGCTGGTGTTCATCGTGAGCGGCGCGATCGCGTGGGCGCTGTACGGCGTACTCGGTCCTCGCCCGCTGTTGACCCTCGCGGCCGTGCTGTTCGTCGCGGCGTGGGTCGGGCAGTTCATCGGCCATGCGATCGAAGGCCGCCGCCCGGCGTTCCTCACCAATGTCGTGCAACTTCTCATCGGTCCGGCGTGGCTGGTGGGCAAGTTGATGCGCAGGCTCGGCATCGCGTATTGACGATCATCGATGTAGGTTGGTGCTGAGCCGGGCTTCATCCGGCGAAGCCCAACGCAGGCGTTCATCAAAGTTGGGCTTCCGCCAATGAAGCCGGCGTCAGCCCAACCTACCCGTTCGCGAGATCGCGATTCAACAATTGCGCCAACCGTGCGCCAGCTTGGCGCAAACGCCGTTCGGCGACTGGCAGTTCGCGATCGACGTAGGCTTGGTCGATCGTGTGCGAATCGGGATAGACGCCGCCATCGCGATCGAGGCGACAGCTTTCCTCGGCCCATTCGGCGGGTGTTTCGGCGGTCGCGATCGGCGTGCGTTCGGCTTCGAGCTTGCGCGCGTAGCGCGCGGCGGAAAGATGCGCGGTATCCAGCATCGTCGAATCCCAGATCCGGTGCAGGTTGCTGCCGCGTCCGCGCCAGCGCACCTGGAAATCGTTGCCGCCGGCGTCGTGACGGTAGCTGGCGTGCAGCGGCTGGTGGATGTCGCCCACGAAATGCACCACGAACGCCAGCGCCTCGGCGCGCGCGGCCGGGCTGTTGCCGCGATTCGCCAGGATCGCGGAGTACTTGTCGATGGCGGCGACCGCGCATTCGCCGTCGCGGCAATCGCGCGGCGGATCGTAGATGCAGTCGTGCGAATGGAAATTGACGAAGTGCAGGCGCTTGGTGCGCTGGAACAACGCGGAATCGGTGTCGCGCAGATCGTCGGCCCAGACCGCGACATCCGACAGATGCCGCGCGCCGCGCAACGCGAGCAGCTTCCGCGCTTCAGCGCGCGCCTGTGGCGTCAATTGCGCTTCGGCCAATCGCGCCACGATGCGGTGGCCCAGCGGCCCCCATGCCGATGCAGCCGGCGCGCAAGACAGCAGCACCGCAAACGCGATTGCGGGCGCCATGGCGCGGCCGCGCGCGTGCAGATACCCACCCATGGCAACAACTCCACCGAAAGCGCCAGTTTGCCACGCGCAGCGCCGGCGTCGCCCATGAAGCGGCGCGGCAAACCGGCTAAAATGGGCGTTCCACCAACCGATTTTGCAAAGGACCACACCATGGCGATCAAGGTCGCGATCAACGGCTACGGCCGCATCGGCCGCAACATCCTGCGTGCGCTGTACGAACACAACCGCACCGGCGCGATCCGGATCGTCGCGATCAACGATCTCGGCGACGCCGAGACCAATGCCCACCTGACCCAATACGACACCGCGCATGGCAAGTTCCCGGGCACGGTCGGCGTGGAAGGCGGCGACCTGGTCATCAACGGCGACCACATCAAGGTATGTGCGGAACGCGATCCGTCGAAGCTGCCGTGGAAGGATCTCGGCATCGACGTGGTGATCGAATCGACCGGCCTGTTCACCAAGCGCGACAAGGCCGCGGCGCATCTCGCCGCGGGCGCGAAGAAGGTGATCATCTCGGCGCCCGGCACCGACGTCGACGGAACCTTCGTGTACGGCGTCAACGAGGACAAGATCAAGCCGACCGACACCATCATCTCCAACGCCTCGTGCACCACCAACTGCCTCGCGCCGCTGGCGAAAGTGCTGCACGAAAAGATCGGCATCGTGCACGGCCTGATGACCACGATCCATGCCTACACCAACGACCAGGTGCTGACCGACGTGTTCCACAAGGACCTGCGCCGCGCGCGTTCGGCGACCCACAGCCAGATCCCGACCAAGACCGGCGCCGCCGTCGCGGTGGGCCTGGTGCTGCCGGAGTTGAATGGCCGCCTCGACGGCTTCTCGATGCGTATCCCCACCATCAACGTGTCGTGCGTCGACCTGACATTCGTCGCCCAGCGCGAAACCAGCAAGGGCGAGATCGACGCCGTGATCAACGAAGCCGCGAACGGCAAATTGAAGGGCGTGATGGCAGTCAACACCAAGCCGCTGGTGTCGATCGACTTCAACCACAACCCGGCTTCGTGCACCTATGATGCCACCCAGACCCGCGTGATGGGCGGCACCTTCGTCAAGGTGCTGGGTTGGTATGACAACGAGTGGGGTTTCTCGAACCGCATGCTGGACATGACCGAGGCGTTCGCGAACGTGAAATGATCCGCGCCGCGCGATTCGGCTGAACCAAACCCGCAGCGGCAACGCTGCGGGTTTTTCGTTTGCACGCGCCCTACGCCCGTTTCAGGCCGCGGCCCGGCTGCCAGGCTGCGAGCGCACGCTCGGCGCGCTCGCGGCCCAGTTCGATCAATTCGGACGCGCGGTAAAACTCGTACACGGCGCTGGCGTTGCGCGGCACCTCGATCACGAGGTCGGGCCGGTCGGCGGCGAGGCGGAAGCTGCTCAGGTTTTGCTGCATCAGGTCCAGTGACTGGGTGAGCGTGTCGATCCAGCCGGGTTCGTGTTCGCTTTCGGTCTGGCTGCCAATGGTGCGCTTGACGAACGCGGCGATGCGGCTGCGCAACCCGCTGCGCGCGGCCTGCTTCACCGGCGTGCGGGTCGCCACGATGGTTTCCGGAGGCCCATTGACGTTGACGGCCACGGTGTAATCACTCGGCGATTGCAGCAGCGGCGTCAGCGGCAGCGGGTTCATCAATCCGCCATCGACGAGGCGATGGCCGTGGAAGGGATGCGGACGGAAGATCGTCGGGATCGCGATCGATGCGCGGATCGCTTCGAACAGCGAACCGCGCGAAAGCCACACTTCGCGCTCGCGGTCGAGATCGGTCGCGACCGCGGTGAACGGAATCGGCAGCTCCTCGATTTCGACGTCGCCGATCAGCTCTCGCAGCACGCCAATGATGCGCTCGCCCTTGATCAGACCGGCGCCGGACAAGGTCCAGTCCACCAGCTTCAGCACGTCCATCTTCTGCAGCGCGCACACCCAATCGCGATACACGTCGAGCTTGCCGGCCGCGTAGATGCCGCCGATCAGCGCGCCCATGGAACTGCCGGAGACCGCGACGATCCGGTAACCTGCCGCTTCCACCGCCTCGATCGCGCCGATGTGCGCCAAGCCGCGCGCACCGCCGGTGCCCAGCGCCAGCGCGACGGCCGATTTGACTGGCCTAGCTTCGACGAGGGCCTGGCGATCGCTCACGGCTTCGCGTGATCGTATTCGTCGAGCGCGAGCTTGTGCATGATGCGGATTTCCTCGCGCAGCGATTGGGGCGACACCACTTGCGCGTCCGGTCCGTAGCGCAGGATGTCCATCACCAATTCGCGCGACTGCGAATACGGCACTTTCAATTCGTAGCGGCCGTCGTCGAGCCAGCGGCCTTCCTGCAGCGAGTGCCAGTGCTCGTCGGCGACCCAGCGCGCGGCCCGCGCGGAAAACCGGATCGTCGCCCACGCCTTCGGCGCACCCGCGAAGATGCCGTAACTCGACGCCAGCGTGTCGTTCAGTTCCTTCTCGTCGCGATCGACGGCCGGCTTGTCCAGCAGTTCGACCTGGCCGATGCGGTCCACCGCGAAGCTCCGCAGTGCTTCGCGATCGTGGTCCCACGCATCCAGGTACCAGTTGTCGCGATAATGCGTCAGCCGCTGCGGTGACACATACCGCACGTTGTCGGCGCCGGTGGTGCGCGCGCGATAGCGGAACTTCAATTGCTGCCGCGCCAGCACCGCGCCGGCCACCGCGCGGAACACCTGCTGGTTGAGCTTGCGCGAACCCCACGGCACCACGCGGATGCGCTCCAGCGGCTGCTGTTTGGTGCCGGCCTGCTCGTTGAGGATCTTCTCGACGCGCGCGCGGAACGGCGCCAGTGCATCGGCCAGCACGCCGGGATCGGAACGTGTGACCAGTGCCTCCAACGCCATCAGCGCCGACAATTCTTCGCTGGTCAGCCACAGGCCCGGCAACTCGAAGCGTTCGCCCTCGCCTTCGGCATAGGCGTAGCCGCGGCCTTCCGGATCACTGTCCAGCGGCGCACCCAGCGCGTCGCGCAGGAATGCGATGTCGCGATACAGCGTCGCGCGCGAACAACCCAACTCCTCGCGCAGGCGCTGCACGTCGACTGGCCGCCGGTGCGACTTGAAGATGCCGTGGAGCTTGATGACGCGCTCGTACTGGTGCATGCCAAGGGCCTGTCGATCACCCACCAATCTGCAGCATGCCGCGCCACGCGATTGGCGGCAAGCGCCGGGGTGGCTACCATCGTCGCCATGCCCCACGCCCATCTGGAACTCAATCGCCCGACCGGCGATGAAGTCAAGACCACCACGTGCTACATGTGCGCGTGCCGATGCGGAATCAGAGTACATCTGAAAGAAGGCCGCGTCCGTTACATCGACGGCAACCCGAAACATCCCGTCAACCGCGGCGTGATCTGCGCGAAGGGTTCGTCGGGCATCATGCAGCACTACTCGCCGGCGCGCTTGCGCAAGCCGTTGTTGCGGGTGGGCGAGCGCGGGGAACGCAAGTTCCGCGAGATCGAATGGGACGAAGCGCTGGCGCTGGCGACCAAGTGGCTCGGCGACATCCGCGCGCGCAACCCCGATGAGTTGGCGTTCTTCACCGGCCGTGACCAGTCACAGGCGCTGACCGGCTGGTGGGCGCAGCAGTTCGGCACCATCAACTACGCCGCACACGGCGGCTTCTGCTCGGTGAACATGGCGGCGGCGGGCATGTACACCTTCGGCGGCTCGTTCTGGGAATTCGGTGAGCCCGACTGGGATCGCACGAAGTATTTGATGCTGTGGGGCGTCGCCGAGGACCACGATTCCAACCCGATCAAGCTGGGCCTCGGAAAAATGAAATCGCGCGGCGCCAAGATTGTCGCGATCAATCCGGTACGCACGGGCTACGCGTCCATCGCCGACGAATGGGTGCCGGTGAATCCCGGCACCGACGGACTGCTGGCCGGAGCGTTGATCCACGAATTGCTGCGCACCGATCGCGTGGATTTCGACTACCTCGTGCGTTACACGAACGCGCATCATCTGGTGATCCGCGATCTGGGCGCGGCGGATGATGGATTGATCGCGCGCGATGCGGATGGCAAGCCGCTGTGCGCGGCGCGCGGAGGGCAACTCATCGACGCCACGCGACCCGACATCGCGCCGCTGATCGCGGGCGAATACATCCTGCCGGATGGCCGCATGGCCGTGCCGGCATTCCAGCTCGTCGCGGAACGGTTCCTTGCCAGCGAATGCGCGCCCGAGAACGTCGCCGAACGCTGCGGTGTCGACGCGGCCACGATCCGCCGCCTCGCGGCCGAACTCGCGCACGTGGCGTTCGACGAAGCCATCAAGTTGCCGATCGCATGGACCGATACCCATGGCCGCCAGCACGATACGATGCTCGGCCGACCCGTTTCGATGCACGCGATGCGCGGGATCGCCGCACACGCCAACGGCTTCCACACCTGCCGCACGATCCACGTGCTGCAGATGCTTCTGGGTGCGATCGATACGCCTGGCAGCTTCCGCTACCAGCCGCCGTATCCGAAGCCTGCGCCGCCCGGCAACAAGCCCGCGAAATCGCGCAAGCCGGACGGCGCGCTCACCGGCAACCCGCTGGGCTATCCGCAATCGCCCGACGACCTGCTGGTGGACGCCGAAGGCCGGCCGCGCCGGATCGATCACGCCTTCAGTTGGGAATTCCCGCTGGCCGCGCACGGCCTGCTGCAATCGGTGATCCGCAATGCGGTCGACGGCAACCCGGCCAGGATCGACACGCTGTTCCTGTTCATGGCCAACATGGGCTGGAACTCGGCGATGGACACCGCCGCCACGCGCGAGCTTTTGTGCGCGCGCGACGACAATGGCGATTACAAGATCCCGCACATCATCTATTCGGACGCCTACGATTCCGAAACGGTGGCGTTCGCCGACCTGGTGCTGCCGGATACGGCGTACCTCGAGCGCTACGACTGCATCAGCCTGCTGGACCGCCCGATCAGCGATGCAGAATCCGCCGCCGACGCGATCCGCCAGCCGGTGGTCGCGCCCGACCGCGACGTGCGCCCGTTCCAGGACGTGCTGCTGGATTTGGGTGCGCGCCTGAAGCTGCCGAACATGGCCGACGCCAGCGGCAACGCGATCTACAAGGATTACGCCGACTACATCGTGCGCCACGAGCGCGCGCCCGGCGTCGGCATGCTGGCGGGCTGGCGCGGCGGCGATGGCGCGCAAGCCGGCAAGGGCGCGGCCAATCCCGACCAGTTGCGGCGCTATGTCGAGCACGGCTGCTTCTTCGAGGCGCGCGTGCCCGAAGCGGGCGCCTATTACCGGATGGCGAATCGCGATTACCTTGCGTGGGCGCAGTCGATGGGTTTCGTCGCTTCAACCGAGCCGGTCACGATGCAGTTGTATTGCGAAGTGCTGCAACGGTTCAGGCTGGCGGCGGAGAGGCATGGCGCGGTGCAACCGCCGGAATCGGAACGTGCGCGAGTCGCGAGGTATTTCGATCCGGTACCCATGTGGTACTCGTCGCAAAGCGACACTGATTCCCCTCTCCCCTCGGGAGAGGGTGCCCGAAGGGCGGGTGAGGGTTCGGTGTCGCATCGACGTATCAAGGATACCGAACCCTCATCCGGCGCTGCGCGCAAAAGAAGAGGCGGCGCTGCTGCGCCTCTTCTCCCGGAGGGAGAAGGGAAAAGCGAATTCCCCCTCTCCGCCATCACCCAGCGACCGATGTTCATGTACCACGCGTGGGGTTCGCAGAACCGCTGGCTGCGCCAGATCGCGACGCACAACGTGCTGTACGTGCATCCGCGCACCCTCGTCGAACACGCGATCGACGACGGCGACTGGGTGTGGGTCGCGTCGGAACGCGCGCGCATCCGGGTGCAGGTGCGCGCACACGCGGCCACCGCGCCGGGCACGGTGTGGACGTGGAACGCGATCGGCAAGAAACGCGGCGCGTGGAAGCTTCGTGCCGATGCGCCGGAATTCGCGGACGGATTTCTGTTGAACCATCTGATCGGCGAACGCGCGCGCGACGCCCGTTACGGCAATGGCGATCCGGTGACCGGGCAGGCCGCATGGTTCGACCTGAAAGTGCGGCTGGAACACGATCCGGAGCCGCGGGTGCCGGGCCACCGGCTGGAACGCACCGGGACCTGATCGTTGCACGCCACATCCGCCGTTTCATCTGCAGATAACACCGTGCTTACCCGCGCACGCGAAAACCGCGGCACAATCGGCAGGATGGTGACTTGCGTTCACCGTCACGTCTGTTCGCGAAAACTCGGGGGACTTGGGGAAAGATGAAGGTGCCGCAACCGCTCGCCCCACAGGAACAACGCCGCCCATGACATGGCAGGCGTGGGCCACCGCGGCGATCATCTTGATCGCAATGGCGATGTTCGCCAGCGAGAAGGTACGCGTCGATCTGGTGGCCCTGATCACGCTGGGCCTGCTGGTCGCACTCGGCATCGTCTCGCCCGAACAGGCGCTGTCGGGTTTCAGCAACGAAGCCACCGTGACGGTGGCCGCGATGTTCGCGCTGGCGGTGGGCATCGAGCGCTCCGGCGCGCTGGACCCGATCATCAACCTGCTCTCGCGTATCCGCAATCCGTGGCTGTTGTCGCTGGGCACGATGGTCACGATCGCGCCGCTGGGCGCGTTCATCAAGAACACCGCACTGGTTGCCACATTCCTGCCGCTGTCGCTGAAGGTATGTCAGCGCACCAACACATCACCCGCCCGCGTCCTGATGCCCATGGCATTTGCGGCCCAGATGGGCGGCGTGTGCACGTTGATCGGCACTTCATCGAACCTGCTGGTCGATTCGCTGGCGCAGAAGCAGGGTTTGCAACCGTTTGGCCTTTTCGAGTTCACGCCGCTCGGCGTGATGCTTGCGATCGCAGGCATCACTTACATGATGGTGATCGGTCGCTGGCTGCTGCCGAAGCACTTCGACAACGCGATTTCGGGGCCACTGCAGGTCGGCAAGTACGTCACCGAACTGAAGGTAATGTCGGATTCATCGGTGGTCGGACAGACGATCGCCGAAGCGAAGCTGGGCGACCAGGGCGTGTATCCGTTGGAATTGCTGCGCGGCGACCAACACATGTGGTCGCCGCGCACCCAGAAGCTCAGCGCCGGTGACGTGCTGCTGGTGCGCGGCGAATGGGACAAACTGGAACAGTTCCGCAAGCACGCGGGTCTGGAGATCAATCCCGAGTTCACCCATGTCGGGAATGGTGACAAGGCCAACGTACTCGTCGAGGCCATGGTCGCGCCAGCCAGCACCGCGGAGGACCGCACGCTGCGTGACCTGGACCTGCAACCCAGCTACGAGGCCACCGTGCTCGGCATTCATCGTCGCGGCCATCTGCTGCGCGACAAGATTCGCGACGTCGCGTTCCAGACCGGCGACGTGCTGATGATGCTGTTGCCCGCCGATACGGTGAAGCGCCTGCGCAGCGATGATCGCTTCGTGGTGCTGAACGAACGCGATGACGCGCGTCGCCCGCGCTACAAGGCCTTCGTCGCCATCGCGATCATGGCTGCGGTAGTGATCGTTTCCGCACTGCACTGGCTGCCGATTCCCGTCGCCGCGATCTGCGGCGTGGCCGCGATGGCGCTGACGCGCTGCTTTGGACGCAAGGACGTATACCAAGGCATGGACTGGAAGATCATCATCCTGCTCGGCGCGATCCTGCCGCTCGGCACCGCGATGGAGACGACTGGTCTGGCCCACGTGGTTGTAAGCGGCGCGCTCGATGTCGCCGGCAACCACGGCCCACTCGCGGCACTGGCGATGGTGTACGTGCTCACAGCACTGCTCACCGAGCTGATGGGCCACAACCCTTCGGTGGTGCTGATGATCGGCATCGCAGTCAGCGTCGCGCACGCCGTGCACGCCGATCCGCGTCCGTTCGTGGTGGCGGTCGCGTTCGCCGCGGCGACTTCGTTCGCGACCCCGGTCGGGTATCCCACCAACACCATGGTGTATTACGCTGGCGGCTATCGCTTTTTCGATTTCACCAAGGTCGGCGTGCCGCTGATTGCGCTGTTCTGCGCGCTGTCGATGCTTTTGATTCCAAAGATCTGGCCATTTTGATTGTCGTGCGTTTATCTGTTTCGACATCCCTGTCTTGTTCCGCGCGCGTGACGAACGAAGCAGTTTGCCCGATCTTGCTTCGAGCGAGGCCACGATGGCCGTCATCGAAGCGGAATTGGGGCCCCTGTGCTGCGGTGAGGGCCGGACGAGAGGGCCCGCAGGGTGGGCGCAATGGATTGCGCCCACTTGCCGCCGCGCCAGGGATGGCGCGTCGGCAAGGCCGACCGGCCAGAACGGACTTTTCGTCCATGGATGGACGAAAAGCGCAGCACCGGGGTGGCCTTCTCTTTGGTGACTTTCTCTTGGCCACGCAAGAGAAAGTTACCCGCGCGCCGGGGAGGCGCGCGGAAAAAGGCAGGGATGCCGGCCCGCCTGTGTATGCAGGATGTGTGTACAGGATTGTCGCCGCATGACGTCCCTGCCTGCGCCATCGAACAAAAAGCTCGGGTTGGTGATCGACCTCGACATCTGCGTCGGTTGCCACGCCTGCGCCGTCGCGTGCAAGGAGTGGAACGACGGCGGCGATTTCGGGCCCCTGCCGGACGACGAGCCCTATGGCGCCGAACCGCACGGCGTGTGGTTCAATCGGGTGCATAGCTACGAGGTCACCGCTGATCGGTCGTCCGAAAACGTCAGCGCACCCGTCCCGCAGATGGTGCACTTCCCGCGTTCGTGTCTGCACTGCGAGACGCCGGATTGCGTGACGGTGTGCCCGACCGGCGCCAGCTACAAGCGTACCGAAGACGGCATCGTGCTGGTGGACGAGGACAAGTGCATCGGCTGCCAGTTGTGCGCGTGGGCGTGCCCGTACGGCGCGCGCGAGATCGCGTTGCCGCATTCGAAAACGGCCGCATCCGACAAGGGCCGCAAGGATTCCAAACGCGGCACGATGCAGAAGTGCACGCTGTGCGTCGATCGCATCTACAACGAAACGCTGGAGGTGCGCGATCGCCAGCCGGCCTGCGTGATGGCGTGTCCGACCCGTGCGCGGATGTTCGGCGATCTTGGTGATCCCGATTCCGACGCTTCGAAAGCGGTCGCCGAACGCGGGGGCTTCGCGTTGATGCCGGAGTTCGGCTACCAGCCGGTGAATCGTTATCTGCCGCCGCGGCCGCGCCGGGACGGCAGCGTGGCAGCGGCGACTGCGTCGATTCCCGCTGAAGAAACGCTCGACACCGCGCAGCTCCCGCCCCTGCTGCGCTGGCTGGACAAGGCGCTGTCGCGATGAAACCCGCGCTCTCGGTGATCTTCTTCACGGTGATGAGCGGCGCAGGTTACGGCCTGTGGTGCCTGCTGGGACTCGCATTGGCGACGGGCGTCTACCCACTTTCCGGAACGGGCGTGCTGGTGCCGCTGGACTTCGGCTTCGTGCTGGTGAGCGCGGGACTGCTGGCCTCGACCTTCCACCTCGGCCGTCCCGGGCGCGCGTGGCGCGCACTGAGCCAATGGCGTTCCTCGTGGCTGTCGCGCGAGGGCATTGCCTCGCTCTTGACGTACCTGCCGATGCTCGCCGTCGCGGGGTTTGCATTCATCGGCCATGCCGGGATCGGCCTGCGCGTCGCCGGCGCGCTGCTGGCACTCGGCGCGCTGGCAACGATTCTTTGTACCGCCAACATCTATCGCTCGTTGAAGACCATCGCCGCGTGGCGCACGCGGCAGGTGTTGCCGCTTTACTTCATGTTCGCGCTGCTGTCCGGCGGGCTGTGGCTGTGGGCGTGGCTGGCGCTCACGACGGGTCTGGCGATGAGCCTCGCGTTTCCGCTGGCGCTGCTGGGCCTGGCCATCGTCGCTGCAGTGATCAAGGTCGATCACTGGAAATGCGTCGACGCGTTGCCCGCGAACACGGCAGGCCATGCGACGGGTCTGGACACACTGGGCCGCGTGCGCGCCTTCGAAGGTCCTGTCACGGAAGAAAGCTACCTCACGCGCGAAATGGCTTTCGTGCTGGCGCGGAAACACGGCGCACGCCTGCGGCGGATCGCGCTGGCGCTGTTCGGGTTGGCCCCGGCGCTGGGCATCGCGGCGGCGCTCGCCAGCGGCGCGGCATGGCTGGCGCCCATTGCGGCGCTCGCTGCCATCGCCGGGGTGTTCGTGGAGCGCTGGTTGTTCTTCGCCGAGGCGCGTCACGTGGTGGCGGCGTTCTTTCCGCCCGCACAGGCTTGAAAGCCCGTGCAGCGGCCCCACTCTCCATCACGCAAATTTAACAAGCATTCAGTGCCTGGCCCGCAGCCTTGCGGGTTTCAGTGAGCAAGATTGGAGTCATGCATGAAATTCTCCCACCTCGCCGCGTTCACGGCGATTTCCGCATTGTGCATTCCCGCGCTGGCTTGGGCTGATCCACCCGCCGACACCTCGAACTGGAGCGGCAGCGGCGAGTTCGGCCTGGCCAACGCGACCGGCAACACCAAGTCGCTGAACGTGGATGCCAAGTTCAAGCTGGCCTACGAGGACGACATCTGGAAGGACGCGTTCTTCCTGGACGCAAACCGCGCCAAGAGCAACGTCAAGACGCCGATCGTGCAGGACGGCGTGGTGATCGGGCAGACCGCGAGCTACCAGACCACCGCCAATCATTTCGACATCGGCGGTTCGGTCGGCTACAAGTTCAACCCGCGTTCGTACCTGATCGGCGCCGCGCGCTATGACCACGATGATTTCGCGCCCAATCGCTGGCAGGAAGTGGCGTCGATCGGGTTCGGTTACATCATGCTGAAGAACGCGCGCAGCGAGTTGTCGTTCGAAGCCGGTCCCGGCTACAAGCGCTATCAGCCGCAAACCTATACCTTGGTCGACACCAGCGTGACGCCGCCGACCACGACGATAGTGAAGCCGCCGGTGGAAAACGAGGCGATCGGCCGCGGCCTCGTCAACTACAAACTCGCGCTGACCGACAGTGCCAGCCTGCAGGAGACCTTCCTGGCCGAAGTCGGCAGCGCGAACAAGTACTATCAGAACGACATCGGCCTCGCCGTGGCCATGACCAAGACGCTGGCGCTGAAGATCGCCTACGAGAACCGCTACAACTCGAACATCGTGCCCGGTACCAAGCACATGGACAGCTTGTTCACCACCAATCTGGTGTACAGCTTCGGCAAGTCGCCGTAATTTCGGGGCTCGGCACTCAGAGACCGGGAAGGCTACCCAACACCTCGTCATTCCGGGGCCGGCGAAGCCGGTACCCGGAATCTGCTCTCATCTCCAGCGCAGAATGAAACATTCCGGATCGCGACTGCGTCGCGTCCGACATGACGGCAGTGCGGCAATGGTGCGTCAGGCGCGGTCACGCAGCAACGCATCCGCGCCACGCTCGCGCAGCAGCCGCGCAACTTCGCGACCCAGCCGAAGCGGATCTTCGCCATCCGCCTCGGCGCGCAGCAGACGTCCATCGCGGGCATCGCCCAGCAGGCCGCGAAGGCGCAGCGTTCCGTTCGCACTGGTTTCGCACCACGCGCCCAGCGGCATGGTGCAATCGCCGCCCAGTTCGGCATTGAGCGCGCGCTCGGCCGCGACCGCACGACGCGTGCCGGCATCGTCCAGCATCTTCAAGAGTTCGATCACACGGACGTCATCGCTGCGCGTTTCCACCGCGATCGCCGCCTGACCCGGCGCCGGCAACCAGTCCGGCGGTGCGAGACGGGAGCGGATGCGCGCATCGAAGCCCATGCGCTGCAAGCCTGCGACCGCAAGGATGATTGCCGCGTACTCGCCCCGGTCGAGTTTTGCGAGGCGCGTGCCGACGTTGCCACGCAGGTCCGCGATGTCGAGATCCGGGCGTCGCGCGCGCAACTGCGCGCTGCGCCGCAGCGAAGAAGTACCAACGCGAGCGCCCTGCGGCAGATCGTCCAGCGAAACGTAATCATTGCTGACGAAGGCGTCTGCGCAGTCGGCGCGTTCCAGGATCGCTGCCAGCGTGAATCGTGCCTCGAGCTTCGCTGGCACGTCCTTCAGCGAATGCACCGCGAGGTCGGCTCGACCCTCCGCCAGCGCGACTTCCAGTTCCTTGAGGAACAGCCCCTTGCCGCCGATCTCCGCCAACGAACGGTCGAGCACTTCGTCGCCACGCGTGGAGAGCGGCAGCAATTCCACCGTAAGCGCCGGATGCGCGGCGCGCAATCGAGCGGCAACGTGCTCGGTCTGCCACAAGGCCAGCGGACTCTTGCGGGTGGCGATGCGGAGGGTTTCGGTCATGCTGGTGACGTGCGATCGGGAACGCTGCAGTATCGCACTACGCGCCTTGCGACGCAGCGGTCACGCCTCGGCACCGCGCAGCGCGCGCACCGTTTCTTCCATCTCCCGTGCGGTGCTGGAAACACCATCCATGGGCGCTCCGACCGCGAGTTCGATGCGCGCACGAAAGCGCCGCGGCAATCGCGCGCGCGCGAGTCTCGAATCGCGCCGGCTCCACATGCTGCGCCACAAGCCGCGCAGCGCCAGCGGGACCACCGGCACCGGGCGGCGCGCGAGCACCTTCTCGACGCCGGCCCGGAACGGCGCGATTTCGCCGTCCAGCGTCAAGCCCCCTTCGGGGAAGATGCAAACGAGTTCGCCCTCGGCCAGCGCCGCGTCGACGGCATCGAATGCGCGCACCATGAGCTTGGGGTTCTCCTTGCCGCCCGCAATCGGAATGGCCTTGGCCGCACGAAACACGAAGCTCAGCACCGGCACGCGGAAAATCTTGTAATACATCACGAAGCGCACCGGCCGGCGCACGCTGCCCATGATGATCAACGCGTCCATGAAGCTGACGTGGTTGCACACCAGCAGCGCCGGCCCCTCGTCGGGAATCTTTTCAAGGCCCGTGGCACGCACCCGGTACAGCACGCTGATCAGCAGCCAGCCCACGAAGCGCATCAGAAATTCGGGCACCAGCATGAAAATCCACGCCGTCACCGCGGCATTCAGCAACGCCGTGACGAGAAACAACTGCGGAATCGTCAAGTCAGTCGCCAGCATCCCGAACGCGAACACCGCCGCGGCCACCAGGAACACCGCGTTGATGATGTTGTTGCCGGCGATCACCCGCGAAAGTTCGCCCCGCGGCGTGCGGCTTTGCACCAGCGCGAACAGCGGCACGATGAAGAAACCCGCGAACAGCCCGATCAGGGTCAGGTCCAGCGCGATCCAGCCGTTCCCCGGCATGCCAAGGAACGCCCACCAGTCGACCTCGCTATAGCCCGGCGCCGTGTGGCGCGCGAAATACAACAGGACGCCGAACACCGTCATCCCGAACGCACCCAGCGGCACCAATCCGATCTCCACCTTGTGTCCGGACAGCCGCTCGCACAGCAGCGAACCGATGCCGACGCCGATCGAGAACAGCGCCAGCACCAGGATTTCCACGCTGGCGCCGCCGCCGAGGTACAGCCGCGTGTAGTTCGGCAACTGCGCGGTCACCACGCCGCCGAAGAACCAGAACCATGAGATGCCGAGGATGGCATTGAACACCGCGCGCTGCTTGCCGGCCAGCTTCAGCACCCGCCCGCTTTCGGCGATGAAGTTCCAGTTGAATTTCAGACCCGGCGCCGCGGCGGGCACGCGCGGAATCGCGAGGCTGGCCACCAGTCCCAGCAGTGCGACGCCGATCACCAGCGCGGCGGCCGCCGTCCAGCCGAAGTGCGACGCCATCGCCGCGCCGCCCGCGATCATCCCGACCAGGATCGCGATGGACGTGCCGGTCTCGACCAGCGCATTGCCACCCACCAGTTCTTCGCGTTCGAGCACCTGCGGCAGGATCGCGTACTTGATCGGCCCGAACACGGTCGAGTGCAGCCCCATCAGGAACAGCACCACGAACAGCAATAACGGACTCCGCGCGTAAAAGCCCCACGCCGCGACGCACATCGCCGCGATTTCGAACACCTTCACCCAACGAATCAGCGTGTGCTTCTCGTACTTCTCCGCAAGCTGGCCCGCGCTCGCCGAGAACAGGAAGAACGGCAGGATGAACAACGCCGGCGCGAGATTCGAATAGAACCCGATCTGGCTGGTGGTCAGCCCCAACTGGAACCCGACCAGCACGATCGTCGCATTGCGGAATGCGTTGTCATTGAACGCGGCCAGCGACTGCACCGCGAAGAACGGCGCAAAGCGGCGCTTGCCGAGCAGGCGGAACTGGTTCATGGACCCCTCTCGTGGCGCACAAGCCTAGCAAGCTTCGGCGCGGACTTCACAAAAAAACGGTTCATCGAGACGTCAACGGCTGCGGCTGTTAGCGCAGCCTTCCTGATCTCGCGGGGTCGCGATGCTCAGCGTCTGTGATTTTTGACAGCGCGCAAATCCTCGACCAGTTGCCGGTACATCGCGTCCTTGCGATCGCGCCCACGCAGGATCGCGGACGGATGCCAGGTGGCCATGCCGGCTGCGTGCTCGCTCAACACACGCCATTCGCCGCGCTCGCGGCTCAGCCGAAACGCATTGCCGAACAACGTCTGCGCCGCCATCGCACCCAGCGCGATCACGATCTTCGGGTGTACCCGCGCCAGTTCCGCCGCCAACCACATCCGGCACGCCGCCTGCTCCGCCGCGTTGGCGCGCTTGTGCAACTTGGCCGTGCCGCGTTGCTCGTACTTGAAGTGCTTGACCGTGTTGGTGAGGAACAACGTGCCGCGATCGAGACCGGCCTCCGCCAATGCGCGATCGAGCATCCGTCCGGCGGGCCCGACGAACGGCTCGCCTTCGATGTCTTCGTGCAGGCCGGGCTGCTCGCCGATCAGCATGATTTCCGCATCGGCCGGGCCGTCGCCGAAAACCGTCTGTGTGGCGGGCTTCCACAATGGACACGCGTGGCAGTCGCGCGCCTTGCGCTTCAGCACCGCGAGGCTGCCCTCCGGGACTTCGGCAACCGGTTTGGCGAGGGGAACGAACGGTTCGGGCGGTTTGCGAGGCATGGCACGTCCGTGTGTCTTGTCCGATGCACCATGCGCGGTATCAGACCTGCGAAGGCAACCGCCCGCGCACGTTCTCGGCGTCGAAGGGGCCTGGCAACGCGATCAGGTTGCGCGCGGCGTCGACCTGGCCCCAGGTGTTCCACAGCAGCACCCCGCGCACGCGGCCTGCATCGAGGTAATACACCACGCCTTCGCGGAAGGGCGTCACCCACTGCTCGACGGTTTCGAGGCGCGGATCGAGCACGCCGACCGCCTCGTAGCCGAGGTCGAACAGATCCGAATAGAAGAACGGCAACTCGTCGTAAGGCGCATCCTGCCCGGCCATGCACTTGCCCGCGCGGGTGCCCATGCTGATCGCGGCGTTTTCGTGTTCGACGCGCATGCGATGGTCCAATGCAGGGGCTGGAAACGAGGCGACGTCGCCGGCGGCATAGATGTCGGGGTCGGAGGTTTGCAGGTGATCGTCCACCACGATGCCGTTCTCGACTTTCAAACCTGCATCTTCCGCAAGGCGTGTGTTGGGAACGATGCCCAATCCCGCGACCACCGCGTCGGCGCGCAACGTGCTGCCATCGGACAACTCGACTGCCACACCCTCGCCGTCTTTCGCGCCGCTCTTGACCGTCACGCCGGCACGCACGTCCACGCCTTTCTCGCGGTAATACGCGGTCACCGCGTCCGCCAGCGATTCGGGATAGACCCGGGCGCCGATCGCGTCGTCCGGAAACAGCATTGTCACCTTGCAACCGTTCATCGCCATCGCGGCGGCGATTTCGCTGCCGATGAAGCCGCCGCCGATCACCGCGATCTGCGCACCGGGCTTCACCGCCTTGCGCAGCCGCTGGTAATCGTCGAACGTCCGGTAGTAAATGAAATCGTCACCGCCGGAAGGCAACCTCCGCGGCGTGCCGCCAGTGGCGATCAGGAGCTTGCGATACTGCCAGGTATCACCCGCATCATCGTGCACGAGGTGCGCGTGGCGGTCGATCTTCGTGGCGCGCCGCGCGAGCCGCACGTCCGCGCGCGCCTTGTCGATCGGGCGCCAGATGTCCGATTCCTTGCCGTCCTTCCACAAGGCCTTGGTCAGCGGTGGACGATCATAGGGCGGGTGCGATTCCTCGCCCAGCATCCCGATGCGGGCGTTCGCGTCGGCTTCACGCAGCGCCTGTGCCGCGGCTTCGCCGGCCATCCCCGCGCCGACGATCAGGTAATCGAATGCGTGTTGCATGACGGCACCTTTTTCCCGCGTTGGAGTCCGCCGAGGATACTCCGCGGCGCGGCGCGTCCACAACGCAAAGTGTGTGAACCACCGGAGCGCGGGCCCTGGCTCGCCTTACTGGCGCGTGCTTCGCAGGTTCGCGAGCGTCGCGGCAAAGCCGGGCGTGGCGCGCCACGGGTTGATGTCGATGCCGCCGCGGCGAAGGAAACGCGCATATATCAGCAATTGCGGCGGCGCGCATTGCCTCTGGATGTCGACGAACATGCGTTCGACGCAGGCTTCGTGGAAGTCCGCGTGTTCGCGGAACGACACCAGGTAGCGCAGCAAGCCTGCGCGGTCGAGCGGCATCCCGCGATAGCGAATCTGCACACTCGCCCAGTCGGGCTGCCCGGTGACCGGACAACGCGAACGGAACGCGTGGCTGACCAGCGCCTCCTCGACCAGCCGCGCATGCGGCTGCACGCGCAGGTGTCCCGCACGCGCTTCCGAGTAATCGGTGATGTCGAGCGCCTGTTCGTCCAGCGGCTCGCCGGCGAACTCCACCGCCTGCAGGCGCTCGAAATCCGCCGGCTTCAACAATGCGATTTCGACTTCCGCGCCCACGCACGCCGAAACGTCGCGCGCGATGCGCTCGCGCACCACGCACGCATCGTCGAAGCGTGTCATCGCGTAGCCGTTGAGATACAGCTTCAGCGATTTCGATTCGACGATGTTTGGCGAATCGCACGGCACCCGCAATTCGGCCACCGCGACGCAAGGCTTGCCGCGCGCGTCCAGCCACGACAGTTCCCACGCATTCCAGATGTCCGCGCCCGTGAACGGCAACGCGGCATCGTCAATGCCGAGTGGCGTGCGCGCCACGGCGCGCGCGACCGGAAACAGCACCGTCGGATCGACCGTCGCCGGGTATTCGGTCTCGCGGCCGAGCGGAATGCCTGCCTTGATCATCCAGATTCTGCCGCGCGTTACAGTCTCACGAAGGTTTTCGCTTTTCCCTCTCCCGAGGGGCGAGGGGTTCAATCACACTCTAATCACTCGGCGCGACGATGTACTGCTCCAGCTTGCCATCCGGCTGCACGTATGTGGTGATCGAAAGCTTGGTCTTCGGGAACGTCAAGGTGTAACCGCGCATCTGCATGCCGCCGCGCTTGCGTGCCGCGCGGATGGTGAACGATTCCGGTTTGCCGAGCGGCGCAAGGCTGGTCCGGTAATCGTGCAGTGCGGTGTCGCTGAAATAGCTGTTGGCGTTGGCGGTGAACAGGCTGCGGTCGATCTTGCCTTTTTGCAAGTCCGCGAAAATCGTCTTGGCCTGCGCAAGCGCGCTGGTCGCGGCAGGATCGTGCACCTCGAACAGGGCCTTGGCGATGCCCTTGCCGATCGCGCTGAACGTGCCGACCGCGTCCTGGTTGGTCAACACCACCACCGCGACCTTGTCGTCCGGGAAGATGGCGTTGCCGGCAGTGAAGCCCATCACCTCGCCATCGTGTGAAATCATGCGGTGGCCGTCCATCTTGCCGACGAACACTCCGAGGCCGTAGCCCGAACCGAGTCCGTTGTTCAACAGCACGTCGGTCTGCATCGCGCGCCACGAAGCTGGTTGCAGCAACGTCTGGCCGATCATCGCGATATCCCATTTCGCGAGATCGCTGGCCGTCATCGCCAGTTCGCCCGCGCCGAACATCCAGTCCACGCCCTCCTTCGGCGAAGGACGCAGCGGACCCAGCGCGAAGCGCGAGTAGCCGCGGGCATCGGTGTCCGGCAGCGCATGAACGTTGGTGTCGTAGGCGTCGCTGATGCCGAGTTTGGAGAACACGTGCTGCTGCAGGAACTCGAACGGAATCTGCCCGGTGAGCTTCTGCACGATCGCGCCCGCGATCACGTAGCCGGTGTTGCTGTATTGCCACTGCGAACCCGGCGTGAAATCCAGCGGCTTCCTGGCCCAGACGTCCATGATGTGCGCCGGCGTCGTCGGCTGCTTCATCATCGGCATCAGGTAGTCTTGCGGCCAGAAATCCTGGTAGCCCGAGGTGTGCGAAAGGATCTGCCGGATCGTGATGTGGTCGGCGTCGGTGAGGTCGGGGAAGAACTTCGCGATCTTGTCATCGAGGCTCAACTTGCCTTGCTGCTGCAACAGCAGGATCGCCGCCGCGGTGAATTCTTTGCTGATCGAGCCGATGCTGTAGCGCATCGCCGGCGTCGCGGGCGTCTTCGGATCGAGCCGCGCATGGCCGTAGGCTTTCGCGTACGCAAGCTTGCCATCGCGCACCACCGCCACCGACGCGCTGGGCACGCCGGATTTCGCCAAGGCGTCATTCGCGATCTTGTCGATCTTCGCGGCCAGGTCGGCGGGCAGCGCCTCGTTCGCGAAAACGGGCGCACTCGCCAGCATCAGCAAAGCGGTCAGGATCAGGCAACGCAGGATCGTTCGCATCGAAGGAACCTCGGCACGCGGAGGAAGATGCGCACGATAACACCGTGACCGGCGCCGCGCGGCACGAAACCGCTTACCAGAAGTACACCTGCAGCGACGACGGCTTCGGCTTGGGCGGGATCGCGCGCAGGAATTCGCGATGATCGGGAAAGTTCATCGCGCTGCGATCGAGCAGGGTGTCGATTTCGGCCATGCTGTAGCGCGCCTCCTGCCGCGTCGGCGCGCGCATTTCCCGATGATCCGGAAACAGCCCCACGCCCGCCAGCAGGCTGTACCACGACATGATCGGATAGCCGCGCCCGAAGGTGCCCTTGGCGATGCCCGCGGTGATCGGCTTGCTCGCCAGCCAGGTGCGCAGCAGTTGCTGCAACGGCGCGGACAAATTCGTGTTGGCGGCGTTGGCGCGCCAATAGTCGGTGTCGGTGCGGGTGTTGGTCTTAAAGTGGGTGACGATGTAATCGCGCGTGCCTTCGACGCGCGCATTCAGCGTGTCGTTGAACTGCTTGCGCGCGGCTTCGCCCATATCACCCTTCTCCAGCGCCGCCACCAGCATCTCGGCGGTGCGCTGCACGAACAGCAGCGTGGTGGCTTCCAGCGGCTCGATGAAGCTCTGCGCCAGCCCGTTGGCGACGCAGTTGCGGTTCCACGGCTGCGCCGACCGCCCGGGCCGGAACTTCAGGTGACGCGCCGGGATGTCGGCATCGAGCAAGCCGAGGTGCCCGCGCAATTCCTTTTCGGCATTTTCCGGCGTGCAGAAATCCGAGCTGTAGACGTAGCCGTAGCCGTACCGCGTCGTCAGCGGAATCTTCCAGACCCACCCGTGGCGCAGCGCGGTGGAAATCGTCTTGGGCATGATCGCGCCGTCGTGCGGCGCCTGGATGGCGACCGCAGCGTCATTGAACAGGTTGTCCTTGAACGATACGAACGGCGTGCCGAGCGCCTTGCCGGTCAAAAGGGACGCAAAGCCCGTGCAATCGACGTAGAAATCCCCGGCCAGCGTGCCGCCGTCCTTCAGCGTGAGCGAGGCGATGTCGCCGGTTTCGCTCCGCTGCACATCGACGACATGGCCGGCGATGTGCTGCACCCCGCGCTGCACCGCCTTCTTCTGTAGGAACCGGCCCAGCAGCACCGAATCGAAATGGAAGCCGTACCACACGTCGAACGGAAAACTTTCCTGCGGCCGCGGCGCCTTGCAATCGCGCGCCAGCCGCGCGGAAATGAAAAAACGGTCCGGATGCGCGTACACGTCGGCGCGATCGAGCCGCGCGTGCACGTTGTCGATGAAGGGCGCCATCGTCATGTTGTCGAGCATCGACGCGAACGCATGGAAATAGCCTTCGTGGCCCGGCCGCGTGGACCACCCATCGAAGCTGATGCCGGCCTTGTAGGTGGCGTGGCATTCCGGCATCCACTCGGCTTCCTCGATGCCGAGGCTTTCGAAGAACCCGCGCAGCCACGGCGTGGAACCCTCGCCCACCCCGATCACGCCGACCTGCGGGGATTCCAGCACCGTCACCTTGAGTCGCGCGCCGTACGCGGAGTTGGCCAGCAGCAGCGCGGTCATCCAGCCGGCGGTACCGCCGCCCACCACCACGATGTGTCGCACCGGCGGTTCGGCATCGGTGCGCGCGCCCGGCCGTTGCGCGACGACGTTGTGGTTGAAGACGGTGGCGGTGGCTTCGGACATTGAAGATTCCCCGGGGCGTGGCGCCAGCCAGCGTGTCCCGACAGTCGCACCAATGGCGCGCGAACGCGAACGATAGCACCGCCGCCAGATGAAAACGGGGCAGCTTGCGCTGCCCCGTCGACTACTTCCGTCGAACCGCTCAGTGCGGTTGCGGCTCGGGCGGCGGCAGCACTTCGATGCCGTCGGCATCTTCGCTGCGTTCGGCGTGGTGGTCCTGGCCCAGCAGCAGGTACATCGCCGGCACCACGAACAGCGTGAACAAGGTGCCGATCGAGATGCCGGTGAAAATCACCAGGCCGATGCTGTGGCGCCCGGCCGCGCCTGCACCCGCGGCGATCACCAGCGGGATCACGCCCAGCACCATCGCGAAGGTGGTCATCAGGATCGGGCGCAACCGCACCGCGGCGGCTTCCTCGATCGCATCGCGCTTGCTGAAACCGTGCAGGCGCTGCGCATCGTTGGCGAACTGCACCATCAGGATGCCGTGCTTGCTGATCAGGCCGATCAGGGTCACCAGGCCCACTTCGGTGTAGATGTTGAGCGTGGACAGCCCGAGGTTGATGAACAGCAACGCCCCGAAGATCGCCATCGGCACCGACACCAGGATCACGATCGGGTCGCGGAAGCTCTCGAACTGCGCCGACAGCGCCAGGAACACGATGATGATCGAAAACATCAGCGTGAAAAGGAAGCCGCCGGACTCCTGCATGAACTGGCGCGATTGGCCCGCGTAATCGGCGGAGTAGCCGGAGGGCGCAACCTGCTTCAAGGTGTCCTGCATGAACGTGAGCGCCTGCCCCAGGGACACGCTGGGCGCGATCACGCCGCCGATCGTCGCCGAGTTCAACTGCTGGAAGTGGTTGATCGACTCCGGCACCGTCTGGTAGGTCAGGTGCGCCACGGTCGAGGCCGGGATCATGTCGCCCGAAGGCGTCTTGATGTAGTAGTTGTCGAGCTGCGCCGGATTCAGGCGATCGGACTGCGCAACCTGCGAAATCACGCGGTAGGCGCGTCCCGAGATCGAGAAGTAGTTGACGTAGTTGCCGCCCAGCGCCGCCGACAAGGCTGCGCCGACGCTCTGCTGGGTCATGCCCAGCGCCGCGACCTTGCTGCGATCGAGCATCAACGTGGCCTGCGGCTGGTCGATCTTGAGGTCACTGTCGACGTAGAAGAACATGCCCGACGCCTTGGCCTTCGCCAGTACCTGCTGCGCGACATCATTCAGGTTCTGCAGCGGTTCGGTGGTCTTGATCACGAATTGCACCGGAAACCCGAATGCACCCGGCAGCGACGGGAACTGGAACACCGCAATGTTCGCGCCGGCGATCTGACTGACCTTCTGCTGCACCTCCTGCTGGACTTGGTCCGCGCCGCGGCTGCGCTCGCCCCACGGCTTCAGCATGATGCCGGCGAACGCGCTGTTGACACCCTGTGCGCCATCGACCTGGAAAATGTGGGTGTATTCGGGCAGCGACTTTGCGATGTCGAACACCTGCTTCGAGTACAACCCCATCTGGGTGATGGTGGCGTTCGGGGGGCCCTGGGTGTTGGTCAGCACGATGCCCTGGTCTTCCTGGGGCGCGAGTTCCGACTTGGCGGTCTTGAACAGGTACACGTTGCCCAAGAGGATCAGCGCTCCGAACACGATCGCCACGATCCACGTATCCAGCGAGGAATGCAGGATCCGGCGATAGCGGTCGCGAATCGCATCGGCAACCCTGTCGATGCGCTTGACGAACGGTTTTTCATGATCGGCTTCGCGCAGGAAGCGCGAGCACATCATCGGCGACAGCGTCAGCGCGACGATCGCCGAGATCGCCACCGCGCCGGCCAGCGTGAACGCGAATTCGGTGAACAGCGCGCCGGTCAGGCCGCCCTGGAAACCGACGGGCACGTACACCGCGACCAGCACCACCGCCATCGCCACGATCGGGCCGGCCAGCTCGCGCGCGGCCAGCAGCGCCGCCTGCAGCGGCGGCTGGTGCTCCTTCATGTGGCGATCGACGTTCTCGACCACGATGATCGCGTCATCCACCACCAGGCCGATCGCCAGTACCAGCGCCAGCAGGGTGAGCAGGTTGATCGAATAGCCCAGCAACAGCATCACCAGGAACGCGCCGATCAATGACAACGGCATCGCGATCACCGGGATCAACACCGAACGCAGGGTCCCGAGGAACAGGAAGATCACTGCCGTCACGATGATCAGCGTTTCGGCAAGGGTCTTCACCACCTCGTCGATCGAAGTCCGGATGTAATCGGTGCCGTCGAACACGATCCGTGCGGTGATGCCGGTCGGTATCTGCGCCTGGATCGACGGAAACACCTTGCGTACGCGGTCGATCACGTCCAGCACGTTGGCGTCCGGCGCCGCGTTGATGCCCATGAACACCGAGCGGTTGCCGTCGAAGGCGACGTTGAAGTCGTAGTTTTCGGCACCGAGGGTGACGTCCGCGACGT
>Ga0207652_10000494_pt1 | contig 40156 bp, 31 predicted proteins | sample KBSC63BmetaG_FD_184334 | JGI IMG/M metagenome (GOLD analysis project Ga0207652, IMG submission 184334) | Corn rhizosphere microbial communities from Kellogg Biological Station, Michigan, USA - KBS C6-3B metaG (SPAdes) (version 2) | ecosystem: Host-associated > Plants > Roots > Rhizosphere ...
CCTAAAGGTCTATTATGAGCAAGTGAAACGTTTTAAACTTTAACGAAACCGCCGTACACGTAAGTACATACGGTGGTGTGAGAGGACGGCGGCTCAAGGAAACTTGAAACCGCCTCCTACTTTAATTGGCGGAAGAATTCCAGAGTATCATAAATATGCCGACGCACTTTCACCAAAAGAATATATTCAAAAAGTAAAGCGAAAAGAAATTTATGATCCGGTGCTTTCATTTCAACTCGCCAATGATTTTCATGTAAAAAAAGTGTTGAAAAATTATATGCCGGAAGATGCGCAAAGTAAAGAATTTGCGACCTTGTTGCAATGGGACAATGTGTATTACACAAGCGAAGCAAAAACATTGTTTAATGCAAAAACTTATGCGCGTCTGGGATTAATTCAATGGCAAATGCGGCCCTATAAAAACATGGATGAAATGTTTACACAGGTAGAATTTTTTATAGATTCTATCTCTGCTTATAAAAGTGATTTTGCGTTATTGCCCGAACTTTTCAATGGCCCGCTGCTTGCGGAATTTAATGAAATGTCTGAAGCAGAAGCAATGCGTGCCCTGGCTCAATATACACCGGAATTTAGAAAACGCTTTCGCGAACTTGCGATAAAATATAATGTAAATATTATCACTGGAAGCGTTCCCAGTATTGAAGAAGATTCATTGAAAAACGTTGGATTTTTATGTCATAGAAATGGAAATATAGACCAGTATGAAAAGATCCATATCACGCCGGATGAATCTAAATTTTGGGGCATCAGTGGTGGAAAAAAATTAAATATTTTTGATACAGATGCTGGAAAAATTGGGATTCTTATTTGCTATGATGTAGAGTTTCCTGAGTTATCCAGGTTGTTGGCAGACCAGGGGATGCAAATCTTATTTGTACCATTTTTGACTGATACACAGAATGCGTATAACCGTGTCCGGTATTGCGCACAGGCGCGTGCAATTGAGAACGAATGCTTTGTTGCGATAACGGGCTGCATAGGCAATCTTCCAAAAGTTGAAAACATGGATATTCAATATTCTCAATCCGCAGTTTTCACGCCCTGTGATTTTGCCTTTCCGTCAAACGGAATAAAAAGTGAGGCTACTGCAAACACAGAGATGATTTTGATTGCAGATGTGGATCTTTCTTTATTAGACGAATTACATGCGCATGGAAGTGTGAGGAATTTGAAAGACAGAAGAACAGATTTTTACGAATTGACTTTGAAAGGCCAATCGTCAATTTAGGGCAGTTACAGTAAACAAACAATAATCCCGGTTTTTTAATTAACTATATAATCAATCTCACACCGCCCAAATCTGAAAGCCTGTGTGGGAAACGGTCGCTGGGGGAACCAATGAACATAAAGTTGTGCGGAATATTCCATTCTTCACTCAATTTGTCAATAATTTCAGGTCCAAAAACTCCTGGTATTTGAATATATTCGATTTTAATATCGGGATAAGCGCGGTCCATCGCTTCAAAGTCTCTCGCAAATACTTTATTTAATTTTTGTTCTTTCTGAAGAACTGTAACGATCTTTAATTTTTGCGTGATTTCATTTTCCTGAACATATTGAATGACTTTGTTCAGAATAGCGATGTTATCACCTTTTGTAAAATACACAAAAGGTTGTTTGTTTAATTTACGCATTTCTTTGGTAAGATGAAATCGGCTAAAAACAGATGCACGCTGAATTTTATCAAAAACAGAATTTGCATAAAGTAGTAGATAGTGGATTACCACTTTTCTTTTTAAAAACATATAAATAATAAGAATCGCTGGAATAAAATATTGGAGAAAAACAACGAGATAAGCTGGATGAAGTTTTACATTTCCATACAAAGCAACCAGGATTCCTAAAATGCCGAGAAATACTAAAAAAGGGGGTGCATATTCCGGGCGTGGTAATTTTGCGCGTTTTATTTTCAACAACAAATTACCAAAACCAAAAAATGCCATTACTGATAGAAAGGAAATCGTGTAAACTCCGGCCAGTGGCGCTAGTTCGCCGGCAGTAATAAAAAGAATAGAAAAACATAAAATATAAAATACGATTAGAATTCTTGGAGAGCTTCCTTTTTTATTTTCTTTCAATAAAGCTTGTGGAAATACGCGGTCAAGTGTCATACGTTTCATCAATCCGCTTACGCCGATGAAGGCAGTAAGAACTGCACCACTTAAAACCAGTGCGGCATCCAGCGAAACTACCGTTGCAAGCCAGGAACCTCCGGTTTGGTTTCCCATAAATGAAAGAAATGCGGCTTCATGCCCTGGAACTACATCGAGCGGCATAATAGCAACGGCAAGTAATGCAATTACCGGATTTATGATCATTACCAGGATCCACATGTTCCGCAGAGTTTTTGGAAAAACTCCCGGCTTTTGTTCTTCAATAAAGTTGGCGGAAGTTTCAAAGCCGGTGATACCAAGCATTGCGGTACTAAAACCAAGGAATATGGCTGTGGAAATACTGGTTTTTAAAGGAGTATGAAAATTGAAATTTGCTATGTCTAATCCATTTACAATTACAAAATAAATCCCGCTGCAGATGAGCACAAACAATACAGTGAGATGAACGATGAAAATGATGATAGAAACATTAGCAGATTCACTGATGCCACTAATAGTTAATAACAAAAAAATGGTGAGCAAAACCATTGTGGCAATAATCACCGGAAAAACCGGAAAAACACTATGCAGATAATGCATTGCTTCTGATGCGGAAAGCACGGCTGTAGCCATGTAAGAAAGTATCGTCAAACATGCAGCGAGAGAAGCATTTCCTTTACTTGTCGTGTTCAGAAGAATGTTGTAGGCACCTCCATTCAATGGCAGTGCGCCAACTGCTTCGCCATAAATTTTTCTAAAGAAAAATAAAACCAAACCAACAATTAATAATGCAATAAACGCATATTGGCCCGCATACACAATACACAAGGCAGAAACATACAAGCAGGATGAAGTGATGTCGTTTCCGCAAATAGCGGTAGCCGCAAGTTGCTTCAGTTTTTTAGGATGAGAAATGGAAAGCTCGTTCATGTTACAGTTTAAATCTTTAAAATTTCCTGAACTATAAATGCTTACTCTCTATAGATTTATTAAAAATGAGTGCTGCAATATTAAAAACATATTTTGAAATGATTTAAAAATATTCAGTTGTGAAATCTTTGATAGCAATTTATGTGCCTGTTAAGATTATTTTATTGCAAACACGCGCTTTGCATTTTCGGTTGTCTGCAACGCTATGTCTTCTGTAGAAATATTTTTTATTGTTGCTAGTTTTTCAACAATATATTTTAAATAACTGCTTTCATTTCGTTTACCCCGAAACGGAACCGGCGCCAAATAAGGGGAATCAGTTTCTAAAACTAAATATTTTAAATCAACATTTTTGATCACTTCTGCAAGGCCTGAATTTTTGAACGTAAGTATACCGCCAATGCCAAGAAGAAATCCTGCATCAATAATATCTTTTGCATTTTCTGATGTGCCGCTAAAACAATGAAAAATTCCGAAGAGATTTTTCTCTTTATATTGTTTCACAAAGTTTATCGTTTCCTGCATTGCATTTCTCGTATGAATTACCAAGGGTTTCTTGTATTCAATTGCCCACTCAGCATGAATGTGCAGACTTTCATATTGTTGTTTTGAAAAAGTAGTATCCCAATAAAAGTCCAAACCCGTTTCCCCAATTGCGACAAATTCTCTTTGCGATAATTGGTGCCCGATTCTTAATAATTCTTCTTTAAAATCTTCTTTGACAGAGCAGGGATGCAATCCGGCCATAGCAAACATTTTATCCGGGAACTTTTTTTCTAAACTTAATAATGCTTCATTTTCATTATGATCAATGGCGGGCAAAAAAAATTTTTCTACTCCTTCTGATAATGCTCTTTCAATAACAGATTCGATATCTTCTTTGAATTCTTCTACATATAAATGAGTATGTGTGTCAATTAACTTCATAAAGCAAAGAAAATATTTTTATGTTTGAAAATAGTAATCGAATTACTTTACGAAATATTTTATTAATAATGAAAAAATGTTGACGATTTGTTAATTAATTTATTAACTTCACGGCAGTTTTCATAGGGTACGGATTAAAAACGGGCTTGAGTATCTACTCAGGCCCAATTTTTTTTTTAAAAAGATCTTCCTGCAAAGTTTTAAATTGATACTTTTTTTCAGAATAATATTCCAGAATGCGTGGAAGCGCGTATTTCAATGCAGGAAAGGCTTTCGTGCTATCATGAAAAACAACGATTGAACCGGGCTCTGCATTATTTACCACATTCAGATAACAATTTTCACCAGTGACAGAAGGATCAAAGTCGCCGCTCAGAACATCCCACATAATTGTTTTTAAATGAAGTTTTCCTCCGCCGATTGCTCTTGATTGGAACTTGGTAATCCTGCCATACGGCGGCCTGAACAGATTGCTGTCAATAATTTTTGCAGCTTCTGCGATGTCTTCCAGGAATTTTTTATCGCTCGTTTTCCATCCGTTCAGATGATGAAAAGTGTGATTGCCAGGTTTGTGTCCTTCTGAAATAATTTGTTCATATACTGGAAAATATTCTTTTACATTTTTACCAATACAAAAAAAAGTGGCTTTCGCATTGTATTTTTGTAATTGTTCCAAAACGAATCCAGTGGCTTCAGGATGTGGTCCATCATCGAAAGTCAGGTATAAAATTTTATTTGCACTTTTTATGTTCCAAACGCGCTCAGGGTATAGCTTTTTTAAAATCCACGGCGTTTTTTTCAGATAAAGCATAAGAATAAAATTACAGTAAACCAACAAATATTCAGGTTTCTATTTAAGGATGCGTCAAATTCCAAAGAAACTATTGGAAAAATAAAGAATTGGTATTACCTTTGCGACCTTTAAAAATCATGCCGTAACATGATAAATGGCCAAGTAACATGGCATATATCTCTGAAACTCAGTAATGGCATGTCAATTAACTTTTAAAACAATAATTGTACATGAAATTAAGTCAATTTAAATTTGACCTCCCTCTCAATCTTATAGCACAAAATCCGACCAAAAGAAGAGAAGACAGTAGAATGATGGTGATCGAGAGAGCCACCGGAAAAATCGAAAACAAACATTTTAAAGACATCCTTGATTACTTTGATGATAAAGATGTTTTTGTCGTAAATAACACCAAAGTTTTTCCCGCAAGAATGTATGGAAAGAAAGAAAAAACCGGTGCTAAAATCGAAGTTTTTCTCTTAAGGGAATTGCATAAACAAAACCGGCTTTGGGATGTAATAGTTGACCCTGCAAGAAAAATAAGAGTAGGAAATAAATTATATTTTGGAGAAAATGATGAACTGGTAGCCGAAGTAATTGATAACACAACCAGCCGCGGAAGAACGATTCGTTTTCTGTGGGACGGCAGTGAGGAAGATTTCAGGAAGATGTTGTATTTCATGGGCGAAACTCCTTTACCAAAATATATTAAACGCAAACCTGACGAAGAAGATCGCGAAAGATACCAAACAGTTTATGCAAAGCATGAAGGCGCAGTTGCAGCGCCCACGGCGGGTTTGCACTTTAGCCCTGAATTAATTAAACGTTTGGAAATTCAGGGAGTGAAGTTTGCAGAAGTTACTTTACACACCGGCCTTGGCACTTTTCGTCCAATAGAAGTGGAAGATTTGAGCAAGCATAAAATGGACGCAGAATATTACCGCATAGATGAAGAAGCGTGCAGAATTGTAAACAAAGCGAAAGAAACTGGCCATAGGATCTGCTCTGTCGGAACAACTACCATGCGCGCAATGGAAACCTCTTTTACTGCACAAAAATTATTAAAACCTTCTGAAGGATGGACCAATCATTTTATTCATCCACCCTATAATTTTAATATTGCCGATTCATTGATCACTAATTTTCATTTGCCAAAAACAAGTTTATTAATTATGGCTTGTGCATTTGCTGGTTACGACCTGATGATGGATGCTTATAAAAAAGCGATAAAAGATAAATACCGTTTTTTCAGTTACGGCGATGCGATGTTAATTATCTAATATTTATCTTCTAACAAACTATTCCGGCTAATAATTTTTTCATTGGCCGGTTTTGTTTTCTAAACCTTAATTTTTTATAGTAAACGAAGAATTAAACTAAATTTCTATTTCTAAAAAGCCTTGAATTTTTAGAAAAACATCCTTTTTTATAAATACCGCAACATGGTTTTATTCCTGCATTGACTTACCTTTGCTGCCCATAAATAGAAAAAAATATGAGTGGTGCATTAAAAGAAGTCAGAAACCGGATAAAAAGCGTTCAAAGCACACAACAAATTACCAAAGCCATGAAAATGGTGAGCGCCGCAAAGCTAAGAAGGGCGCAGGATGCAATCATCCAGATGCGACCATATGCACAAAAACTGCAGGAAATGCTGAGTAATATTGTCGGCAATGCTGAAGGAGATATTAATCTCTCACTTGCTAAAGAAAGGCCGATAGAAAAAGTATTGCTCATCGTTATTACCAGCGACCGTGGACTGTGCGGAGGTTATAATAGTAATCTCATCAAATTGGCAAAGCTGGATATTCACCAAAAATATGCGGCTCAGTTTGCAAAAGGAAATGTAGAAATATTGCCTTTGGGAAAAAGAGGTTATGAGCATTTTTTAAAGAATAATTATAAAGTGATTGATCGCTATTGGAATATTTTTTCGGATCTTTCTTTTGAAAATGTTGCCAATGCGGCAAAATATGCGATGGATGCTTTTTCAAAAGGAGAAGTAGACGCGGTGGATATCGTTTACAGCGAATTTAAAAATGCAGCCACACAAAAATTTATTGCTGAACCATATTTACCGGTAAAGAAATCTGCACCCAAAAAAGGAAATACAAAAGCTGATTTTATTTTTGAACCGGGCAAAGAAGTTTTGTTGCAGGAATTAATGCCTAAAATTTTGAACACTCAATTGTATAAAGCAATTCTTGATTCTCATGCAAGTGAGCATGGTGCGCGAATGACGGCAATGGATAAGGCTACAGAAAATGCAAATGAACTTTTGAAAGCGCTCAAAATAAGTTATAACCGCGCAAGGCAGGCAGCAATTACCACGGAGCTTACAGAAATTGTAAGTGGTGCAGCGGCTTTGCAGGGTTAGCTAATTTGCCGATTAGGTAATGAATTAAGACATGGAATTAAGCGTCATCATCCCACATATTGAAGCATTAGTTTTTGCCAGCGACAAACCGTTGGCAATAAATGACCTTGTTGAATTGCTCAACAATGCGATGGGTTTTATTGAAGACCGGGCCACTTCCGAACAGGTGGAAGCTGCTGTAAATGCAATCCGGGAAAAATACGATTCCGAATTTTATGCTTTTGGTTTAGTTGAAAGTGGCGGTGGTTGGCAGTTTCTTACAAAACAGGAATATCACAAAACAATCGCTCAACTGAATGGGGATAAATTTTTAAAAAAATTATCTGCTGCATCCATCGAAACCCTATCTATCATTGCCTATAAGCAACCGGTAACAAAATCAGAGATAGAATTAATTCGTGGCGTAAATTGTGATTATGCGGTTCAAAAACTTTTGGAAAAAGAACTGGTTGTGATTTCGGGAAGGAGAGAAGATGCTGTTGGAAAACCCCTGATTTATTCTACGTCAAAAAATTTCATGGATTATTTTGGAATTAATTCTGCAGATGACCTTCCGAAAATAAAAGAGATTTTAAACCAGGAAATAATTGAGGCGACAAAAATTGAAAGAGAAGAAAATAGCGAAAGAAATGAGGTGAACGCAAACGCAGATTCAACAGACGAACTGAATGAAATCACAAAAAATGAATTAATGGAACCGTCTTGATTTTTTTTTGAAAAAGACTTTAATCATTTTTTTCTACTTTTATATTTTTATAATTCTTCGCTTGTATGCTTTTAAATTATTTTATCCTTTTAATAAATGTCTGAGGCATTATCTAACAATCAACTTACTGCCATCGCTGATGAATTTGGGACTCCAGTTTATATTTATCATGCAGAAAAAATTGCAGAGCAATATCATAAATTAAAAAATGCTTTTGCCAATCAGGATGTCGTATTTTTTTATGCATCTAAGGCATTAACAAATATCAATGTGCTGAGGTATATAAAATCTCTTGGGGCAAATGTTGATTGTAGCTCTGTAAATGAAGTGAAGCTGGCTTTGCACGCTGGTTTTACTCCTGAAAGAGTTTTGTATACTTCAAATGGAATTGCTTTTGAAGAAATTGAAGAAGCCAAGAACCTCGGTGTTCATATTAATATTGACAGCCTTTCAAATTTGGAAAAATTTGGGAAAAAATTTGGACATTCTTATCCTGTAGGAATTCGTTTGCGGCCGAATATTTTAGCCGGAGGGAATCTTAAAATTTCAACAGGGCATAATAAAAGTAAGTTCGGAATTCCTGTTGATCAATTTGAAAGAGTAATTAAATGTGTTGAAAAAAATAATCTTTTTATCCAGGGTTTGCATATTCATACAGGTAGTGAAATTTGTAATGTTGATGTTTTTGTAAAAGGCATCGGAAAACTTTTCGATATTATTCCTCATTTTAAAGAACTGGAATTTATTGACCTTGGCGGTGGCTTTAAAGTTCCTTATAAAGAAGGCGATACAGAAACTGATATAAATCTACTGGCTCAAAAAGTGAAAGAAGCATTTGCAAATCATAACTATCCAAAACATTTACAAATTTGGTTTGAACCGGGAAAATTTTTGGTAAGCCAAGCCGGATATTTTGTTACGCAGGTAAATGTTTTGAAAGACACATCGCCCACTTTGTTTGCGGGTGTAAACAGTGGTTTTAATCATTTGATCAGGCCTATGTTTTACAACGCTTATCACCGCATTGAAAATATCAGCAATGAAAACGGTCCCAAAAAAAGTTATACCGTAGTAGGTAACATTTGCGAGACGGATACTTTTGCAGAAGACCGGGAAATTAATGAAATTAAAGAAGGCGATTATCTCGTTTTCTATAATGCCGGAGCTTATGGTTTTGAAATGTCTTCGAATTTTAATTCCCGGCTAAAACCTGCAGAAATACTGGTGAAAAATGGAAAACCAGCGGTAATTAGAAAGAGGGATGTATTTGAAGATTTGCTGAAAAATCAGATAATTATTTGAAGGTTCAAGAGTTGAGATTGTCAAAATAAAAATCTGGAATATTTGTTTGTTTATTGAAATTGTTTTTAGAATTCCTGCTCATCGAAATCGGTTCGTCCGGGCTTTGAAGATCGGGAAGATAATCATTAAAAAATGGAAAAAATCATTATCGTTGGTGGCGGGGTGAACGGACTTTGCGCTGCTTATTATTTACAAAAAAATAATTTTGAAGTAACTGTAATTGATAGCGGTGATATCTCCAATAATTGTTCTTTTGGCAACATGGGTTTTTTGTCTCCAAGCCATTTTGTTCCGTTGGCTTCTCCGGGAATTATTTCTGAAGGTTTGAAATATATGCTCAGCAGCACCAGTCCTTTTTATATAAAACCGAGGATGAATCTATCTTTCATTCAATGGGCTTTTAGATTTTATCGAAACAGCAATCAAAAAACTGTTGAAAAAAATGCGCCTCATTTGAGTCAGCTTTTGAATCTTAGTCGCAGGCTGATGAATGAAATAAGAGACGACATTGGCGATGTTTTTGATATGGAAGAAATCGGTTGCATGATGATGTGCCATTCACAAAAAGCTTTTGAAGATGAATTGAAATTAATTGATGGCGCCAAAAAATTTAAACTTGAAGTGGAAGTATTAAATCGTGAAGAGTTGCAAAAGCGGGAGCCTGATGTAGAATTAGATATTTTTGGTGCGCTGCTATTCAAAGATGATGCCCATATTCATCCGGGAAAGTTTATGGTGGCCATGAAAAATTATCTTGAGAAAAACGGAGTAAATTTTCAACTAAAAACAACCGTTACAGCTTTTAAAAAGAACCATAAAAAAATTGAAGAAGTAATCACTGACAAAGGAAATTTTACTGCCGATAAAATTGTTTTGACTGGCGGAAGCTGGTTGTCCAAATTGGCAAAAATGGCCGGTATTCATTTGCTACTTGAAGGAGGAAAAGGGTATAGTTACACTTATGAAAATGTAGAAAAAAATATTCACTATCCCGCAATTTTAGTGGATGGCCGTTGCGCTGTAACGCCGTGGAATCAAAGACTTCGAATTGGCGGCACTATGGAATTCAGCGGAATTAATGGTCATGTTTTAATAAAAAGAATGGAAGGAATTTACAAGTCTGTAAAATTATTTTATCCCGGTTTGAAAATTGATTTTCCACCAAAAGAAAAAATCTGGACAGGTCTTCGTCCGGTTTCTCCCGATGGATTGCCATACATTGGAAAAGCCGGAGATTTTGAAAATCTTTTAATATCCGGTGGCAATGCTATGTTGGGTATTTCAGAAGGCGCTGCAGCCGGCCAAATCATAAGCGACATTATTGAAAAAAGAAGCACACCGATTGACATCAGCGCTTTTAAAGTGGGAAGGTTTTAGTCCGCTTGTATTTTCGTATACGCATCACCGTTATGTTGCTATTCTTTTATAAACCTTTCTTTATCCGATTTAATCTTGTCCCTAAACATTTGATTAAATTTCTCATTTGCTCCTTTCATAATAATGATGAGTGAACCGTGTTCTCTTGAATAAGTATTTGTTATGCTATCATGTAAACTGACAAAAGAAAAATCTTTTAAAAAATCATGTTGCATTTCTTGTTTGTCATCTGTTATTAAAAGTAAATTATCAATGTGCAAACTATCAGGAAGCCAATATAAAAAACTAGCGTTATCACTATAAACGGTTGGGAGATTATATTTTTTCCCATAATAATTAATCGCGCCGGCTTCACCATAATTATCGGCAAAAATAAACGTGTTTTTTTTTTCTTCATTGCTCAATAATGAATAAGCTTTTGCGGTTTTCTCCGTCATTTCTTTCCAGCCGAGCATGTCACCAAAATCCTGCGGCAATGGATGATTTTCAAGATCCTCCCATTTTAAAAAACCTGTTTTTTCAATGTGTTTTGCCTTGTAATAAGCAGCTAATTTTTCCGGTTTATAAATGGGCAAATACAAAGGAATTAAAGGTATTCCTAAAGCAAAAGGAATAATGATAAAAACATATTTCCAAACTCTGGAATGCGTTGCTGTAAAGCGTTCCAAATGTATAGCGCCAAATGCAAACAGAATGGGATAAATACCGAGTGAGTAATAATTTTTCCCCTGGAAATAAAGTAGTATTAAGATCACTAATAAATATGCCCACGCGAAAATCCGGTACTTTTCATTTTCTTTAAAGATTACAAAATACAAACCTGCAATCCAGATAAAAACACAAGGCAGATTCATCAGCAGTTGATCCATTAAAAATCCAGCGGGACTTACATATTGTAATTGAAATTTGTGTAATTCCTGCATGTGCTCAATCACCGGAAAATGATGGCTGTATTGCCACAAAAGATTTGGAAGAAAAATTAAAAAAGCAATCAGCGAGGCGATGTATAAATGCCGGTTTAAAAATATTTTTCTGTTCTTTGTAATCAATAAGCCCAACAAAATACTGATTATAAAAAATGCAACGGAATATTTACTAAGCATGCCCAAACCCGCGCTAATACCGAAGATATAGAGATAAAGTTTTTTCTGGGTTTGTATAAACCGAAGAATGCTGAATGCAATCATTGTCCAGAAAAATATTTCTAAAAAGTTCGGTTGAAATAAAAAGTGCACTCTTAAATAAGCGCTAAAAATGAAAGCCAGTAAAGCAAGAAATAATGCGAAAACTTTTCCGCCAAAAGAAATGATGATTTTACCAACAATCATATAAGTAAGTGCGCCAAAGATTGAAGGCCAGAATTTCAACCAGAACATGCTTGTTCCAAACAAATTGGTAAACCATGCGAATGCTGAAAGCAGCGGCGGAATTTCCATAAACCCCCAGGCCATATGGTGCGCTTCTGCCAGATATAAAAACTCATCGCGCTGTGGTTGATAATAACTGTTTTGTAAAATAAACGGCAGAATGAACTTTATTAAAGCAAACAGATATAAAAACCTGTATTCTTTTTTCATAAAAATATTGTTTTATGAGATTGTTTTATTTTTCTAAAAGATTACCAAAAAGAGGTTTTATATTTATGAAATACTTTCACTTTATTTTAATTCTTGCATAATTTCTTCAACTGCTTTTTCTATTTGCGGATCCTTGTTGTTCATTCTATCTTCAAAAGTATTTTTCACATAGATATCAGGAGAAACTCCATTTTGTTCAAGATTTTTGCCATCCAAAGTAAAACATCCCCAGGAAGGCAATCTTACTGAAGAGCCATCCACCAGGGACTTTGAGCTGGTGAAGATGATCCAATGATAAGTATCTGTTCCAATTATTTTCCCCAATTTTAATTGCTTAAAACCTTCGGCAGTCATTTCGCCATCGCTTAAAGTTTGTTCATTAACCAATAAAATAATCGGCTTTGCGGCGGGCGTAAAATTTGGCTGTGGGCTCATTTTACCATCACGGTATTTCCATTGCAAATAAGGACGCTGGGATAAAAATTGCAACACTTTATCATGCACATTTCCGCCAGTATTATAACGAAGATCAAGAATCAACCCTTTGCGTTGATTGATAGAATCAGAAACCATTTTCAATTCAAATTCTTTCAATGCATCTGTACCCATATCTTTCATACAAACATAACCGATTAGCTTATTGCTCAATTCATCCACGCGTTTTCTATTTGCATCAATCCATTCATCGTACAAGTGACGTTGCATTTCATTGGGTGTGGACGGATGAATTTTTACATCAAAAATTTTCGTTCCACGTTTAAATTCCAAAATCATTTCATCGGGCATTTGCGAACGCATAAAATAGTATTCGCGACTTTGTTTTGGATCAATTTTTATTCCATCAACACTGATCAGGAGGTCTCCTTTTTCTATTTTATTTTTGGAAATATCTGCAACACCGTCTTTGATAACATGATCAACTTCATAAGGGTTGGTATTGCTGAAAACCAGTCCTGTAGTGGCTGTCATTGTTTTATAAAAAGTTTTTTCATCATTTCCGAAAGTATAAAAACCATAATGGGAAGTATTTAATTCGCCCATCATATTGTTTAATAAAACTCGAAAATCATTTCGCGTTTGCAGTTGCGGTAAGAATGTTGCATAACGATCACGAATGTTCTTCCAGTTTATTCCGTTAAAATTTTCATTGTAATAATTTTCCTGCAAATCGCCCCATGCTTCGTAAAACATTTGGTTGAATTCATCATTCATATTGATTGTAAATGGAAAACTGATGTCTACTTTATCAATAGAATTTTTGTCCACGTCCAGTTTATTAATATTGTCTTTGGTCAAAACATAATAATGATCTTTATAACCTTTGATCTCCAGGTTATCTCCGTCCGCGTCTTTCACTTTTTCTATCTTGGTTTTTTCAAAAGGTTCTAAAGTTAATTTCCATAAGGATGATTTTCCATTTTCATGATTTGAAATAAAAAATACCAGAACTTTATCCTCATCTTTCATCACGAATAAAGCAGACTGATCTCCGAAGTCAGGTCCAATCTGCTCTATACGGTCCATCATATTTATGAAATCGATTTTTATTTCCGGTTTTGGCGGAGCGGTATTTTTCGCAGTTTCAGATTCTTTTTTTTCTTTAAGCTTCTTTAGATTTATCTTTTTTGTTTCTTTTTTTGTTGTATCAAGCTCAGGTTTTTCATTCTTTTTTACAAACAAAGAATCGAACATATCTGAGCGATACGGCTGTTCAATTTTTTCCAAGGGCATTCGAAACATCTTTTCGTTTTCGGGCCCATATGGATAGGAAGGATGCGTCCGGTCTGAAATAAAATAAATATATTTTCCATCAGGCGACCAGAAAGGGTTGGTTTCTGAAACGCCTGTGTTGGTGATATTATAAACTTGACTATCCGCAATTCTATAGAGGAATATATCCTGTTCAAAATTCCGATACGCCGTGTACATTACATATTTATCATCCGGAGAAAAATAAGGAGTTGAATTTTCTAATCCCCAAATTTCATCAGTTACAATTGGAGAAGTTTGCATCGTTTTCAAATCAAGAATTCGCACTTCGTTTGAGCCGCACAGATAAACTGCTTTTGTCTTATCACTGTTGAGAGATAGACTGCGGCTGTTTTTTGGTTGATTTGTTAATTGCTTTTCTTCATTATTTAATTCAACATCTTTTGTAAACAGATTTTCAAAACCTTTAAAAGTTTGTCCGTATAATAAGGTTCTGTTGTCTTTAAGCCAATGGACTTCTATTACCCTTTCCTGCGGGATTGTTTTTATTTCGCGGATAAATCTTCCTTTATTATCTGACACAAATAATTTTCCCCGAGACACAAAGGCTAACTTTTTCCCATCATCCGATAAATCGAAATTGGTGATATTTCCATTCACATCCATGTTCTGAAATGCAGATAAAGTATTGTTTTTATAAACCTGCAAAGGAATCTTTTCGGTTTGTTTTGTGTTGGTATTATAAGAGAATAATTGAAAGTCCTTTTCGAACACTACTTTGTCTCCAGCTGCATCTACAAAGGGATTGAAGATGGAAGTATTGAAATTGGTAAGTTGTGTTTTCTTTCCATTTGCAAAAGTGTATAAATTATATTGTCCGTTTGCTTCATCAGAAACAAAATAAATATTTCCATTTTTATCAACGCTTGCCCACATGTCTTTTCCTTTCCAGTCGGTATAGCGTTTGTATTTTTTTGTGGCTGGATTATACGCTTGAATATCCGGGTTAAACGGGCCTTTATATCCAAGCCTGTTTGCGAAAAATGAACTTTCAAAAGTATCATCAAAAAATATTTCACCGGTTATTGGGTCTTCGAAAGCATTGTGGGTATAATCAAAATTATTATCGCTGAAAATCCGCAAAGGTGTGCCACCATTGATGTTTACTTTGTAAGTTGACATACGGTCGTATCTGTTAGAAGTGAAATAAATATACTTGCTGTCCCACGACCATGATTCTACATTATCATTTCCTGAATGAAAAGTCAGGCGTTTCATATCACCACCGTTTAACGGCATCACATAAATATCAAAATTCCCAAATTGAGAATTGCTGAATGCGAGCCATTTTCCATCGGGAGAAACGCGTGGGTTAGTTGCGATTCCCTGCATGGCAGTTATTCTCATTGAAGGACCTCCATCTGCAGCGGCTTTCCAAAGATCCCCGCCATAACTATAGATCAGTGTCTGCCCATCAGGCGTAAGAGAAGGATAAGAAGCAAAATATGGATTAGCATTTTGTGATAAAACAAATTTTTGCAAACAAATAATTGAAAGCAGCAGCAATAAAGTTTTTTTCATTTTAAATAAATTGGAAAGATTTATAAGCAATTATTAAAAATAGGAAAAATGTTTATGGTGATTTAAAAAATAATGATAAATGGATTTTCCGTATACTTTCCAGCTTTTTATTATTTTGTTTGTTTACTGTTTACAGGGTAAAAAGAGCTTGGATTTTTTTCCTAAATTTATAAACCTTAAATAATAGTTATCATGGAAAAAATTCAAATTTTATCAATCGGCCGCGATCCATTAATGTTGCAAAAGATTTCAACTTTTATCAATGAAAATCCGCAATGGCAAAGCACTGCAACGGTTGATGATGAAACAGCCATAGAACTTTTTCATCATCAACCGTTTGACATGATCCTGCTGATTGATCAAATTGAAGATGAATCAGAAAAGAAATTTAATTCTCTTTTTTCATTCAATAATCCTGAGCTTATTTTTTTAAAACATGTCGGTGATTCCACAGACCTTGTTGCAAAAGAAATTAAGGAAGCGTTGGATAAAAGAAAGAAGCCGGTGAATATCATGGATGATATATTTAAAAATAAAAAAGAAGAGTAAATTATAACGATCAACCTAATCCAACTTCAGAGTGCCTTGCAGGAATTTCAACATCCAAAAACCCTTTGCTGATCAGACGATTTTTAAAATCCAATTGAACATCATAATCCCCATGAACTAAGAATAATTTTTTTATTTCTCTTGGATTTTGACAGGCAAGCCATTGGCACAAATCGTTGTAATCTCCGTGAGCGCTCATACTTTTTATTTCTCCAATTTCTGCATGAACTTCATGTGGCTGTCCAAAGATTCCAACTTCTTTTGGATGTAATTTTAATCTTCCACCTAAGGAATTCGGTTCGCAATAACCAGTTAACAAAATAGAATTGCGGCTGTTTTCAATGTTATTGCTAATATGATGTTTTACCCGTCCTGCGTCTGCCATACCACTTGCTGAAATGATTACCAAAGGATCGGCCCGATAGTTTAATGATTTACTTTCTTCTACCGATTTCACAAATTTTAACCCTTTAAAATTAAACGGATTATGATCAGTTAATAATAATTTTTGTACACGGCTATTAAAATATTGCGGATAGCTTTCCATTACTTCTGTCGCTTCCAAACTCAGTGGACTGTCCACATAATATGGAAGATCAGGTAGGCGTTTTTCGTTTTCCAATTGATTCAAGGCATAAAGTAATTCCTGTGTACGACCCACGCTGAATGCGGGAATGATGAGTTTTCCTTTTTTTTGCACACAGGTTTTTGTGATCCATTCCAGAAGTTTATCGGGGGTGCCGGTAATTTCTTCATGAAGTTTATTTCCATAGGTAGATTCCATGATAATGTAATCGGCCTGGGGAAATAGTTCGGGAGATTTTAAAATAATGTCTCTATATCTACCGACGTCTCCTGAAAAAGTAAGATGTGTTTCTTTGCCGTTTTCGTTAATTTTTAAATGTACAGTCGTGCTACCGATAATGTGTCCTGCATCCAGGTACATAAATTGTACATTCTCATCAATGGCAAACCATTTTCCATAATCTACTGTTACAAAATGTTCTGCGGCTCTTACTGCATCTTCCATCACATACAAAGGTGAAATATAAGATTTTCCTTGAGCAGCGCGGGTTTTATTTACATATTTTAAATCACTTTCCTGGATGCCGGCGCTGTCTGCCATCAGAATTGTAGCAAGATCTTTTGTTGCCGGTGTGGCAAAAACTTTTCCGTTATATCCATCTTTTATTAGTTTCGGAATTAATCCGCAATGATCTATATGTGCATGTGAAAGAATCAGATAATTAACTTCTTCGGGATTAAACCCAAAGTCGCGGTTTAGTTCGTCTGTTTCTTTCCCCATGCCCTGGTACATTCCGCAATCGAGTAAATATTTTTTCCCGTTAGTAAGTGTTAGAAGATGCTTGGAGCCAGTAACCGTACGTGCTGCGCCGTGAAAAGCGATTTTCATAATTTGATTTAATTGATGATAAATGAAATTAAAGTTAAGGGTAAATTGTTATCCAGGTATGAATTGGTATAACGGTTATGCGTACACGAAAATAAGAATCTGTGTTATTTCTTTGTTTACTACTGCAAAAAAAAAGAGTGTTATAAAAAGAAAATATTCTATAAGCAGATTTTATTTTTCAGGATTTAATCCATATTGATACCTAATTGGGCATTTACTTTTTTCATGAGATTACTTACATCAAAAGGTTTTGCAATAAAATCATCGGCACCGTAATCTGCGATGCTCGCAGCAGCACCCGGGTGGGCAGAAAACATAATAACAGGAATATGACTGGTAGTGGGGTTGGACTTTAATTGTTTACAAATTGCTCTTCCGTCATAGCCGGAAATAAGCACATCTAATAAAATAAGATCAGGTTTGAAAGATTCAATTTTGGGAAAAGCATTCTCGCCTTTAGATGTAACTTCTACATCAAAGCCCTTCATAGATAATAAGATTTCCATGACCGATAAAATATCTATATCATCGTCGACAACCAGAATTTTGGACATTACTAATGTTTAACCAGGGTTCTTAAAAACCGGAATTTGACAGTAAATTTTGTTTCTTTTTTCTTATGATGCTTCCTTTCTAAAACTTCAACTAGCTTTTCTTTCTAAAACTTCAACTAACTTTTTTTTATTTTCAAATAGCTTTTCGTTCTTTTTCGATAAAGTTGCCTTGTTTCAATTTATTGAATTAAAGTGCACAAACACTCTTCAACGATAATTTAAAATTTATTAAGATAGAAATATTGAGAAAATTTTCGAATACTTCTTTTCTAAATGTTAAATTTCTATCTTTAGGTTAATACATAATCGATGACAGAGTCATTCGATACATTATGATCGCTTCTGCACCTCAAACTTTGTTCCGAAAATTACCTATTTGGTTTTTTAGTGAAAATTTACTGGCTAATTTCTTTTAATTTCTTATTCAGATTATCATTAATAGCCTCAAGAAATTCTTCAGTGTATAAATAATCTTTTCCATGCGAAACCTTATTGCCACTGATACACACAGCCAGATCCTTTGTCATTTTACCGCTTTCGACAGTTTCAATACACACTTCTTCAAGCGCATTTGCGAACTGAATTAAATGTTGATTATTATCAAGTTTTCCCCTGAAAGCCAATCCTCTTGTCCAGGCAAAAATGGAAGCAATGGGGTTTGTTGAGGTAGGATTTCCCTTCTCGTGTTCACGAAAATGCCGGGTAACGGTTCCGTGAGCCGCTTCCGCTTCTAAAATTTTTCCATCGGGAGTTATTAATACCGAAGTCATTAAACCGAGAGATCCGAAACCCTGTGCAAGTGTATCGCTTTGAACATCGCCGTCGTAATTTTTACAAGCCCAGATGAAATTCCCGTGCCATTTTAAAGCGCTTGCAACCATATCATCAATAAGCCGGTGTTCGTAGGTGATTTTTGCGGCTTCAAATTGCGGTTTAAATTCATTTTCAAAAATAAATTGAAAAATATCTTTAAAACGACCATCATATTTTTTTAGAATCGTATTTTTTGTAGAAAGGTAAAGCGGCCATTTTTTATTCAAAGCCATATTAAAACAACTTCTGGCAAAACCTTCAATACTTTCATCAACATTATACATGCAAAGCGCCACTCCATCGCTTTTAAAATCATGTACGTCAAAAGTTTGCGGCTCTCCATTTTCAGGTGTAAAAGTCATGGTTAATTTTCCTTTTCCTTTTATCACTGTGTCTGTTGCGCGGTATTGATCGCCATAAGCGTGACGCCCGATAATGATTGGCGCGGTCCAGTTTGGAACCAGGCGCGGAACATTTTGCATAACAATCGGTTCGCGAAAAACAGTTCCATCAAGAATATTTCTGATTGTTCCGTTCGGGCTTTTCCACATATGTTTCAATCCAAATTCTTTTACCCTCGCTTCATCAGGTGTGATGGTGGCGCATTTAATTCCGACGCCATATTTTTTAATAGCGTTTGCCGCATCTATCGTTACCTGATCGTCTGTGGCATCGCGGTGTTGGATGCTAAGATCAAAATATTTTATATCAATACTCACATACGGAAGTATCAATTTGTCTTTGATATATTTCCAGATTACTCTGGTCATTTCGTCTCCATCAATTTCCACGACAGGATTTGTTATTTTAATTTTTGTCATTCTGAATCTTTAAAAATTTTTAATGAATCTTTGCTTTGCAATTTATCAAAATCTTTTTTTTATGGAACAGAAGATTTGATTTTATCCAAAATTAAATGCGCTACTTCCATGGCGCGATAACCGTCAATATCAGTAACGACAGTAGGTTTATTATTATTAATGGAATTTACAAAACTTTGTAATTCCATTTTTATTGCATTGGTTTCTTTAATTACCGGCGATGAAATGGCAATTGTTTTCTTGCCGTGATTGGTCTCAATATCAAAAGAAAAAACGTCTTTATCTTCTGGCGATTTATATTTTATGATCTCTGTTTTTTTATCTAAAAAATCTATTCCGACATAAGAATCTTTTTGAAACAAACGCATTTTACGCATTTTTTTCATGCTGATCCTGGAGGAGGTAAGATTGGCTACACATCCGTTATCAAATTCGATTCTTACATTGGCAATGTCGGGCGTATCGCTCAAAACATTTACGCCGTTAGCGAATACATTTTTCACGCTGCTTTTTACCAGGGAAAGAATAATATCAATATCATGAATCATTAAATCGAGAATCACGCTTACATCTGTTCCACGCGGATTAAATTGCGCCAGCCTGTCAACTTCGATAAACATCGGATTGAGTTTGTGTTCTTTTGCAGCCAACAGCGCGGGATTGAAGCGTTCCACATGACCAACCTGTAATTTAATATTCGCCTCTTTTGTAAGTTTTACGATTTCTTTTGCTTCGCTCATTGTATTAGACAAAGGCTTTTCTACGAACACATGTTTGCTTTTTAAAATCGCTTTTTTGCATAATTCAAAATGTCGTGTAGTGGGCGCTACAATATCGACTGCGTCACATGCTTCAATTAATTGGTCTGCATTTTTAAATCTTTTTAAACCAAAATCTTTTTTCGCCTGATTTGCGTTTTCATCCGATGGGTCATAGAATCCTATTAGTTTTACATTCTCAATTTCTACCCAGTTTTTCAAATGAAATTTTCCCAAATGGCCCACACCAAATACTCCAACTTTTAGCATATTTTTTATTTAAACGCGCTAAAGGTAACGACAGATCAATCTTAATAAAACAAAATTTTATTTTCATTCTGCCATCAGAAGAAAATACAAATCGGAAGAAATTGTTTGTTTACTGTTATTAAATTTGAAATTTTTGTTTAAAAACAGGCGATGTGATAGAATTTCATTTTCGTTTATACATGACCGTTATGTTCATATAATAAAAAGTAAACTGAAATTATTTTGCTGAAAATTTTAAACTAAGAACTTCAAAAATTTAACTGATTTTCCTGCAGGTTTTTGGCAAATATTTCGATATTAAAATAATAATTTTGTGTGGCGATGCAGGATATAGAACCATACGATAACTGGCAATACTTATATACTTCAGAAACTGATGTACGCTCGCCTTTTTATGGCCGGGAATATGATTTTCAATTTTCAAATACTATTTATAATTATTACATTCATCCTTTCTGGGATGATTTTGGAAGCGGCACATTGTATTTGAAAGTTTTGATGGCTGATTATGAAGAGCAATATGTGATCATTGAATTGATCGGAGAATGGAACGATGCGATTGAAAATGATGTGATGCGTTTGAAGCGCGATGTGATTGATGAATTTATTCATCAAGGAATCAGAAAGTTTATTTTAATAACAGAAAATGTACTTAATTTTCACAGCAGCGATGATTGCTATTATGAAGAATGGTATGAGGATGTTGAAGAAAAAAATGGCTGGATTGTTTCTTTAAATATGCCTTCTCAAACTCAATATGATTTTATAAAAGCGCGGCTCAATAATTATGTTGAAATGCTTTCCCTGCCTGCCTGGCGCACGATGAAGCCTGATGTGCTTTTTAACCAGGTTGATAATATTTTATTAAGAAGATTGGATTAGTAGAATAGTTTAGAAATCTGTAGATATTTTTTCTTTTTTTGCCATTCAGCAGAATTTGTAAAAAGAAAATTTAAAGTTCCTGTAGTACATTTGCCCATCTGAAATTTTATTAATTCTCTCACTTATGACCTGGAAACAGACATTCACTTCTTCAATAGGGAAAAAAATATTGATGGCATTAACCGGTTTTTTTCTCATCATTTATCTTATTGTACACGCAGGAATTAACGCCCTAATTTTTTATAATGATGGCGGCCAAACTTTTGATGCGGTTGCTTCTGTGATGTTGCACAATTATTTTATCCGCTTTCTGGAAGTGGGTCTCTTTGCTGTTTTTATTTTGCATATTATTCAGGGACTTTTACTGTGGAAGCAAAATAAAGGCGCGAGAAAAATAAAATATTATAAACAAAAATATCCGCGCGAAATAAAATGGTACGGCCGCTACATGGGTTGGCTCGGCACTTTTATTCTTTTGTTTTTGGTTATGCATTTATATCATTTCTGGGGCAGCACCAAACATGAATTATATTTTCATGGCCCCGTTATAAATCTTTACCAGGAAATGAAAGAAGTGTTTACAAATCCGGTTTGGTTTACACTTTACATGATTGGTCTTGTGTCTCTTTTGTTTCATTTGCTGCAAGGCTTTCAAAGCGCTTTTCAAACATTTGGAATCAATCACAGGCGTTGGATCAATATTATAAAAGGTATTGGAATAATCTATTCGTGGCTCATCTGTTTGTTGTTCGCATCAATGCCAATCGCATTTATGGCTGGTTGGCTTCAATAAAATTTATAAAACTGGATTTATTTTCAGAAAAAATATTTAATAAAACGTATGGTATTAGATTCAAAAATTCCCGAAGGCAGGATGGATCAAAAATGGACGAATTACAAAGACCATGTAAAACTGGTAAGCCCTGCTAATAAAAGAAAATTAGAAGTTATTGTAATTGGTACCGGACTGGCGGGTGCTTCTGCAGCAGCAACTCTGGCCGAACAAGGCTACAAAGTAAAATCCTTTTGTTTTCAGGATAGTCCGCGCCGTGCACATTCTATTGCTGCCCAGGGAGGAATTAACGCAGCCAAAAATTATCAAAATGATGGTGACTCTGTATTCCGGCTTTTTTATGAAACAGAGAAAGGCGGAGATTTCCGTTCGCGTGAAGCAAATACTTATCGCCTTGCGCAGGTAAGCGGAAATATTATTGATCAATGCGTGGCGCAGGGAGTTCCTTTTGCCCGAGAATATGGGGGATTATTGGCCAATCGTTCTTTTGGTGGAACACAGGTCCAGCGCACTTTTTATGCCGCAGGACAAACCGGACAACAGTTGTTATTGGGTGCTTACGGCGCTTTGGAACGCCAGGTTTCTCTGGGAAATGTGACCATGTATTCGCGCCATGAAATGCATGATATTGTAAAAATTGACGGAAAGGCGAGAGGAATTATTGCGAGAAATTTGGTAACTGGAGAATTAGAAAGGCATTTTGGACATGCAGTCCTTATTTGTTCAGGCGGTTACGGGAATGTTTTTTATCTCAGTACAAACGCAATGGGCAGCAATGTAACTGCGGCCTGGAAATCTCATAAAAAAGGTGCTTTTTTTGCAAACCCTTGTTATACACAAATTCATCCGACCTGTATTCCTGTCACCGGCGATCATCAGAGTAAATTAACGTTGATGAGCGAAAGTTTGAGAAATGATGGGAGAATTTGGGTGCCAAAAAATAAAGATGATAAAAGAAAACCAAATGAAATTCCGGCAGAAGACCGCGATTATTATTTGGAAAGAAGATACCCGGCCTTTGGAAACCTGGGGCCACGGGATGTAACTTCACGTGCGGCGAAAGAAAGATGTGACGCGGGTTATGGCGTTGGCACAACAAAAAAAGCGGTTTATTTGGATTTTGCTGACGCTATAAATCGTTATGGAAAAACAGCAGCACATAAAAGGGCTATGGAGAATCCATCTGAAGAAACTATCATTGAATTAGGTAGGCAGGTGATTAAGGAGAAATATGGTAATCTTTTTGAAATGTATGAAAAGATCACGGGTGAAAATCCATACGTAGTTCCGATGAGAATTTATCCGGCTGTGCATTATACAATGGGCGGCTTGTGGGTTGATTATGAATTGATGACCACTGTTCCCGGGTTGTATTGCCTTGGTGAGGCAAATTTTAGTGATCATGGAGCTAACAGACTTGGCGCTTCTGCATTGATGCAGGGATTGGCTGACGGATATTTCGTAATTCCTTACACGCTTGGAAATTATATGTCGGGCGAAATCCGTAATCCTGTTATTCCGACAACACATCCGGCATTTGAAGAAGCAGAAAATTCGGTGAGAGAAAGGATTGAAAAGTTGATGAGTATAAAGGGAACTGAATCTGTGGAAAGTTTTCATAAAAGATTGGGGCATATCATGTGGGAAAAATGTGGTATGGCACGAAATGAAAAAGGACTCCGGGAGGCAATTGAGGAGATAAGAAAATTAAGAAAAGAATTTTGGGAAAATGTAAGAGTTCCTGGCGAGATAAATGAAATGAATCCGGAATTGGATAAAGCGGGTAGGGTAGCTGATTTCATGGAATTAGGCGAATTAGTTTGCATAGACGCGCTCAACAGACGTGAAAGTTGCGGTGGCCATTTCAGGGAAGAAAGTCAGACACCTGACGGAGAAGCACAAAGGATTGACGATGAGTTTAGTTATGTAGCCGCGTGGGAATATACAGCGGAAGGAGAAGTATTAAATAAGGAGGAATTAACTTTTGAATTGGCGAAGCCGAGCCAGAGGAGTTACAAGTAATTAATGTGCTAATTAGCCAATTAGTTAATATGCTAATTGAAGAATAGCTAATATGATTTTTCTATAGAGTTGTTTAAGTTATACGATTTAAAATTTAAAGAATGGAACACTACAATATGAATCTTACTTTAAAAGTTTGGCGGCAAAAAGACGCTTCTTCTAAAGGCAGATTTGAAACTTATGAAGTAAAAAATATTTCTTCCGAAATGTCTTTCCTGGAAATGTTTGATGTATTAAATGAAAGATTGGTAAATGAGGGAAAAGACCCGATTGTTTTTGATCATGATTGCCGCGAAGGAATTTGTGGTGCCTGCAGCATGTATGTTGATGGCCGCGCTCATGGCCCATGGCAAAGAAATACGGTTTGCCAATTGCACATGCGTGCTTACAAAGATGGCGATACAATTGTGGTAGAACCGTGGCGTTCAGAAGCTTTTCCTGTCATTAAAGATTTAATGGTAGATCGGAGAGCTTTTGACCGAATTATAGAAGCGGGCGGTTTTATTTCTACAAATACCGGTAATGCGGCTGATGCAAATTCAATTCCGGTTGATCGGGCAAAATCTGATGAAGCTTTTGATTCTGCTGCATGCATTGGTTGCGGCGCTTGTGTGGCAGCTTGTCCAAATGGTTCTGCCATGTTATTCATTGGCGCAAAAGTTTCGCAACTGGCTTTGTTACCACAAGGCGATCCGGAAAGAGTTACGAGAGTATTAAATATGGTTGATCAAATGGATAAAGAAGGATTTGGAAATTGCGGTAATATTTATAATTGCGAAGCAGAATGTCCTAAAGGAATTTCCGTTGAAAATATTGCAAGATTGAATCGCGAATATCTCGGCGCTTCACTTTCTTCAAAGATCCAGAAACGTCCTGTGAGAATGGTAGATCCGATGAATGAACAAGGCTGATGCGTGAAAGTTGAGCAATAAACGAAGGAATAATTCGAAATCTTATTTTCCCTAAAAGATTTAAAAGCGGGCCATTATCAATTATTAAGATGAAAGTAACCGGAACAATTTTTATCCTGTTCTTTTTTACTTCAATATCTTTCGCACAAACAACGAAAGCAAAAGATAATGAAAACAATAACCAGCCTTTTGTGCTTGGTGTTATTGATCATATTCAATCAAAGGAATTAGGCGAAAATAGAATCTTAAATATTTATCTTCCCGACGGATACAACGAAAAAGACACGGTTCGTTACCCTGTTACTTATCTGCTCGATGGGTCGGCTGATGAAGATTTTATCCATATTGTAGGACTGTACCAATTCAATTCTTTTTCATGGATCAACCGGGTGCCGAAATCTATTGTAGTAGGAATTGCTACCGTTGACAGAAGGAGAGACTTTACCTTCCCGACGAAAATTGAAGCCGATGAAAAGAAATATCCCACAACCGGCCATTCAGATAAATTTATTGCCTTTATTGAAAATGAATTACAGCCGTATGTTGAAAAGAGATACCACACAAATTCATCAAAAACCATTATAGGGCAGTCTTTGGGCGGGCTTTTAGCTACTGAGATTTTATTGAGAAAACCAACACTTTTTAATAAATATATTATTGTGAGTCCCAGTTTATGGTGGAATAACGGATCATTATTAAGCCAGGCGTCTGAAATTTTGCAAAGTACTTTTTTACAAAGAACAGACATTTATATAGGTGTTGGAAAAGAAGGCCTTACTCCAACCGAAATTCCGCGAGTAATGGAAGTGGATGCAAATTTATTAGCCGAAAAAATTAGCAGTACAAAGAGCAAAAAAGTACATGTTTTTTTTGAATATTTGCCCCAGGAAGACCATGCGACCATTATGCACCAGGCGGTATATAATGCTTTAAAAATGTTGTATTCTTCGGAACAAAAATAATGGAATGAAAAGATTTTTCAGCGTTGATTTTGCAAGAGGACTTGTAATGATTATAATGGCATTAGATCATGTACGCGATATGATGCATGTAAATTCCATTGTGCAGAGTCCGACCGATTTGTCCACTACCTCACCTGCCTTGTTTTTTACAAGATGGATCACTTATTTATGCGCACCCATTTTCGTTTTTCTGGCTGGGACCTCTGCTTATATTTCTTTAAAAAAGAAAGGCAATTTTTTGCAAAGCAAAAGGTTTTTGCTGAAACGAGGCCTGTGGCTCATCCTGCTTGAATTTACTGTTGTAAATTTTGGATTATTTTTCGACTTCGGTTTTCATACATTAATTTTTGAGGTAATTGCAACTATTGGCTTTGGCTTTATCATCCTTAGTTTATTTCTGACCGTACCGTTAAAAACAGTTGCATCCGTTGGAATAGCCATCATTTTTTTACACAACCTTATTTCGTTAATCCCTTCAAATGAAGGTTCAACAATAAAAACAATTTTTACGCTATTGTTTAGTCTTACAGCATTACCCGTTGCGCCCCATACCACTTTTGTTATGGCGTATCCACCTATTCCATGGCTGGGAATTATGTTGGTAGGTTATGCTTCAGGAAGATTATTTGAATTGCCGGATGCGATAAGAAATAAAATATTTCTGAAAATAGGCTGTGCCGCCTTATTGTTGTTTACCATTCTCCGGTTCATCAATATTTATGGAGATCCTTCTCAATGGTCTTCACAAAAAAACGGCGTGTTTACTTTTCTTTCTTTTATGAATATTACCAAATATCCACCGTCACTTTTATTTTGCCTGGTTACTTTAGGTTGCCTGTTTTTGATACTTGTATTAGCGGAAAAAATAAAAAACAAGTTTATGAATATCCCCTCCGTTTATGGAAAAGTGCCATTCTTTTATTTTCTCGTTCACTTTTATCTGATACATCTTATTCTGATTGCATTACTGTTTTTGCAGGGTTTTCATTGGCAGGATTTGAACTTTGCATCCGGCACTTTTGGTCGTCCTAAAGGTGTGCAAAGTGGTGTGCCGCTCCTGACTGTTTACTTAATCTGGATTAGCGTGGTAGTGGTGTTGTATAAGCCCTGCCTCTGGTACGGAAAATATAAGGCTGCCAACAAATCCAAACATTGGTGGCTTCGGTATATTTAATGTAAAGAGCTTCTCTTCATATTTTAAAGGTGGAAATTTTGTAGGGTAGACAAACTTTACAGTAGAGCAACAAATAAGATGAATTTCTGTTTTTAGATGTAATTTTTCTTCCCTCTATTACTATAGTTTGCCGCCGGTTTTAAATGGAAAAAGCAGTATTTAAAATTTCTGCCTGCTCTTCTTTATGAACTTTCGAAAATCCTGAAGCCGTTGCTGCGCTTGGCTGTCTGCTGATGACTCCAAAATTAATGGTTGTTAAATTCATTCTTAAAAATGAAGCTGCGCCCATGTTCAAAGGTTCTTCCTGAACCCAATACCAGATGGCTTTGCTGTATTTTTTATAAAGAGTTTCCAACTGGTTTAAAGGCAAAGGATATAATTGTTCCAGCCTGATTATCCCAATGTCTTTGCGCTTATCTTGCTCTCTTTTTTCATTCAGGTCAAAATAGATCTTTCCCGAACACATCAAAACTTTGGTGACATTTTTAGCATCAGAAACCGTTTCATCATCCATCACTTCTGAAAAACCGCCTTTGGTAAATTCTTCTATTTTGCTATAACTACCCGGGTGACGAAGGTTTGCTTTTGGTGAAAAATTGACCAACGGTTTCCTAAATGGCCACGCAAGTTGTCTTCTTAAACCATGAAAAAAATTAGCTGCTGTTGTAATGTTGGTAATGACAAGGTTTAATTCTGCGCACATTTGTAAGAACCGCTCCATTCTTCCGCTGCTATGTTCGGGTCCCTGGCCTTCATACCCATGAGGCATTAATAAGACAAGTCCATTCATGCGGCCCCATTTTTGTTCGGCGCAACTGATAAACTGGTCAATAATTACTTGCGCCCCATTTGCAAAATCGCCAAACTGGGCTTCCCACAAAACCAGGTTATTTGGATTAGCCATTGCATATCCGTATTCAAATCCGAGCACTGCATATTCGCTCAAGAGAGAATTCCAAATTCTCATCACACCCTGTTTATCAGAAATAGTGCTCAAACGGTTATAAAATTCATCTGTTTTTTCGTCCCGGATAACTGCATGACGGTGACTGAATGTACCGCGCCGGATATCCTGCCCGCTCATTCTTACATCTTTTCCTTCATCCAAAATACTTGCGTAAGCCAGCAACTCACCGGTTGCCCAGTCAAATTTCCCTTCAGTTTCATACAAGTGAATTTTATCCTGAAGGATTTTCTTTATCTTTTTTAAAGGTGTGAAATCATCAGGCACTTTCATAATTGCGTGAAACAACTTTTCAATTTCCTGTTTAGGAACAGCGGTGATTGGGGAGCTTTTAAAATCTTCCGGAGTGGCTTTTCTAAGACTTTGCCACCACAATTCAGGTTTCTGATAACTATAGGGAAGCGGGTTTTGTTTCAGTTCGTCTAATCTCGCCTGCAAATCGCTCCAATATTTTTCTTCCATCTCTTTTGCAAGTCCGGCAGTCTCCTCGTCTCCATGAACCATCAGCCATTTTATATAAACCTCCCGTGCATTTGGCTGTCTGTCAATAAGCGCATAAAGCCCGGGTTGTGTAAATTTTGGATCGTCACCCTCGTTATGACCATGACGGCGGTAACAAACCATATCAATAAAAATATCTGTATTAAATTTTTGCCTGTAAAGCATGGCAATCTGAGAAACTTTTACGACCGCTTCTGCGTCATCGCCATTTACATGAAAAACCGGTGCTTTGATCATTGAAGCAATCGAAGTGCAATAATCTGAAGTGCGGGCATCGTCAAAATCAGTAGTAAAGCCAATTTGATTATTAATTACAAAATGCAAAGTTCCGCCGGTACAAAAGCCACGCAAACCGCTCATTTGCAGTACTTCGTTTATAACACCTTGGCCTGGCAAAGAAGAATCGCCATGCAAAAGAATTGGAAGAATTTTATCGTAGTTAGAATTATAAATTACATCGGCCTTACTTCTTGAAAATCCCAAAACTACCGGATCAACTGCTTCAAGATGCGAAGGATTTGGACACATTTTTAAATGAACCAATTTGCCGTTTGAAGCTTCTACGTCACTGCTAAAACCTTTGTGGTATTTTACATCGCCACTTCCCATAGTTGAATCTACCGGGGCGTTTCCTTCAAATTCAGTAAAGATCTGTTCGTATGTTTTACCTAAAATATTTGCCAGGATATTCAGTCTTCCACGGTGAGCCATGCCAATTACCACTTCTTCCACCTCGTTTTCAGCGGCGATGTTGATGATGGCGTCCAAAGCCGCGATGGTACTTTCGCCGCCTTCTAATGAAAATCTTTTTTGGCCGATGTATTTTGTTTGAAGGAATTTTTCAAACATCACGCCTTCGTTTAGCTTTTGAAGGATCCTTCTTTTTTGATCAAGGGGAATTTCTTTTTGTAAGGTGTTTTCAACCGCATTAATGATCCAGTCAATTTTTTCAGGATCGTTTAACGAACTAAATTCTACCCCTACAGATCCTGCGTAGCATTTATTTAAATGATCCAGTATAGTTTTCAAAGTGGCTGTACCCACTCCTGCAAACTGGCCCGCTGCAAACTCTGTTTGAAGATCTCCGTCATTCAGGCCAAAATAAGATAAGTCAAGGTTTGCATGCCGGTCTTTTCTTTCTCTGATTGGGTTTGTTTTTGAAATAAGATGACCTTTTTTTCGATAAGCAAGTATTAATTGATAAACGCCAAATTCTTTATTGAGATTTGAAACCGATAATTCTCCAGTTGGGGTAACCGTGGTTGTTTTTGAATGCCCGTTTTGGCTACCGACTGCGAAGTCGAACCCTTCAAAAAACTTTCTGAGGTCAACATCTACACTTTCCGGATTCTTTTTAAAATCGGTGTACAGATTTTCAATATAGGCAGGATGAGAACTGGTTATGTAGGAAAAATCTTTCATGGTTAAAAGAAAATTTTGCCCTTCCTCTCTTGAAAAAGGTAAGTTTTCAAAAGCATGAGCATTTTAAAGTAATTTAGAACTGCAAATATCGTGAGTTTTATTAAGATAAATTTATAATAGAGTTAAGATTATCAATTAATTTGGAAAGCCTGAAACAGCGGTTTATGAAAATAAAAAAGAGGCTGCGAGCTGTCTTGGAAATTAAAAAAATCCTGTGTTTTTTTCTCAACTATTTTGCTATCTTTGCAGCCCAAAAAATTTATTTAATGGCAAACCATTCAGCAACCAAGAAAAGTGTACGTAAATCAACAAAGCGTAATGAGCGTAATCGCTACCAGGGAAAAACGACTCGTAATGCAATTCGTGATTTTAAAGTGATCGATACAAAAGCTACCGCTTTGGAAACTTTGCCAAAATTGAGTTCAAAAATTGACAAGTTGGCAAAAAGAGGTATTATTCATAAAAATAAAGCCGCCAACCTGAAAAGTAAATTAACCAGGAGCGTGGCAGCCCTTGAAAAATAATATTTAATTTTTTCGCAAATAAATCTATTCCCGTCATTAAAACTGACGGGTTTTTTATGTTTATACCACCCGGCTTTTTTAATTTTCAAAATCCGGAAAAGTATTGATTTGCATAAACTGGCCTTCTTTTTTATCAAAACCAAAACAATAACTTCCGTTTGAAATAATCAGAAACTTTGCAGGCAACGTAATATGATAACGCAAAACCTGTTCAATCGTTTTTTGTGAAAGTGAAACGTTCATCTCCTTGCATTCAATGATCATCCAGGGTTCAAAATCCCGGTTATAAACCACTATGTCACAACGTTTTTTTAGTTCTCCTAATCTTATTTCCTTTTCAATCGCAATTAAGGAGGTAGGATAATTTTTTTTTAATAAAAGGAATTGCAGGATATTCTGGCGCACCCATTCTTCGGGCGTTAATACCAGCCATTTTTTTCTGATTGCATCGAAAATTTCGTTTACGCCCGACCGTTGTCTTGTTTTAGGTTGTTGTTTTGGAAATTCTATTTTTATCATTCGCTTTTAATTCATGTTCAATCCGGCAAGTCTAAAATTTATGCAATCTAAAATCTAAAATCGTATTTTTATTCATTATGAAGACAAAAAAAGAAATAGTGAATAACTGGCTTCCGCGATACACGGGTGAGAAGCTGATCAACTTTGGAGAATATATCCTGCTGACGAATTTTAATAATTATGTGAAGATGTTTGCGGAGATCCATCATGTAAAAATTGTGGGAGTTGAAAAAGCAATGGAATGCGCTACGGCGGGTGATATTACGATTATTAATTTTGGAATGGGTAGCCCGGGAGCAGCTACTATTATGGATTTGCTGAGTGCGATAGAACCAAAAGCGGTTTTATTTCTGGGCAAATGTGGTGGTTTGAAAAAACGAAATAAAATAGGCGATCTGATCTTGCCGATTGCCGCCATCAGGGGAGAAGGAACTTCAAACGATTATTTTCCGCCTGAAGTGCCTGCGCTTCCTGCATTTGCACTCCAAAAAGCGATCTCTACAACTATCCGTGATCATTCGGTGGATTACTGGACTGGCACGGTTTATACAACCAATCGCCGCGTGTGGGAACATGACGAGGCTTTTAAATCTTATCTCAGAAAAATTCGTGCTTACGCCGTAGATATGGAAACGGCAACAATTTTTACGGTCGGTTTTTATAATAAAATTCCGACTGGTGCTTTATTATTGGTAAGTGATTCACCCATGGTTCCGGAAGGAGTGAAAACGATTGAAAGCGATGCGGGTGTTACAGCACAATTTGTGGAGATGCACTTAACAATCGGTATAGAGTCTTTAAAACAATTGATCAATAACGGCCTGACGGTAAGGCATTTGAAGTTTTAAGCTTTCGTTCATCAGCTATCACCAGTAAGCAAACAAATAATTAAGATTTTCATTACACATTTTTACATTTATAAATTAGCACATCAGCACATTATCACATTATGTCCCTTCTTCAGATAAAAAATTTCAGTGTGGATTTTGTTTCAGATTCAGGAACTACTTCTGCGGTAAAAAACATTTCTTTTAAAATTAATTTTGGTGAAACAGTTGCCATTGTTGGCGAATCCGGATCAGGGAAAACCGTGACTTCTTTATCCATATTACAATTACTACCGTCGCCTCCGGCGAAATATAAAAGCGGTCAAATTCTTTTTTCAGCAGATGGAGTGAACAGTGTTGATCTTCTAAAACTTGAGGATAAGCAATTGCAAAACATTAGAGGAAATAAGATTTCTATGATCTTTCAGGAACCGATGACTTCATTAAATCCGGTGAAAACATGTGGTGAACAGGTGGTTGAAGCGATGAGGATTCATCAGCGTATTTCACAAAAATCGGCCGAAGAAAAAGTAGTTGAATTATTTCGACAGGTTAAATTGCCGGATGCTGCGTCTATACTTAACCGTTATCCTCATGAAATAAGTGGTGGCCAAAAACAAAGAGTGATGATTGCAATGGCGATCAGTTGCCATCCTGCTTTGCTGATTGCCGATGAACCTACGACAGCCCTTGATGTTACCGTTCAAAAAACGATTTTGCAACTCATTAAAGAATTGCAGGTAGAACAACAAATGAGCGTAATTTATATTACCCATGATCTGGGCCTTGTTGCTGAAATTGCCGATAAAGTAATTGTGATGTATAAAGGAGAAATTGTTGAAAGTGGGACTATAAAAGAAATATTTTTAAATCCGAAACATCCCTATACAAAAGCATTATTAAGTTGCAGGCCTGATGCTTCTTCCAAAGGGAAAAGGCTTCCGGTAATCAGTGATTTTTTGGGGGATGTTAAACCGGCGACTGATGACCAACGACAGACAGCTAACTACCGGCATAATACATCAGGCATTCAGCAGCCTCTTTTGAAAGTAGAAAATCTGAAGGTTTATTTTCCGGTTAAGAAGAATTTTTTTGGAAAAGTTTTAAAAGAATTTAAAGCGGTCGATGATGTAAGTTTTACAGTAAAAAAAAGCGAAACGCTTGGACTGGTTGGAGAAAGCGGCTGTGGCAAAACGACCCTGGGACGCGCTTTGATCAGGTTAATACAGCCTACGTCAGGAAATATTTTTTTTAACGGGAAAAATCTTGCGGAGATTCCTGACGGTCAATTGAGAAAAATGCGGAAAAATATTCAAATCATTTTTCAGGATCCGTATGGTTCATTAAATCCGCGCATAACAATCGGTGACGCAATCAACGAACCGATGAAAATTCATTCGATTCTTTCTTCCGATAAAAAACGAAAAGAAAAAATTATTCATCTGCTAGAGAAAGTAGACCTCAAGCCCGAATATTTTAACCGGTATCCGCACGAGTTCAGTGGTGGCCAGCGTCAACGGATTTGCATTGCACGCGCATTAGGATTAAACCCTGATTTTATTATTTGCGATGAAAGTGTTTCGGCGTTGGATGTAAGCGTGCAGGCGCAGGTGCTAAATTTACTAAACGATTTAAAAGCAGAACTTGGGTTTACCTGTATTTTTATTTCACACGATCTTGGAGTGGTTCATTATATTAGTAACCAAATCATGGTGATGAATAAAGGAAAAATTGAGGAAAGCGGAACTGCCGATGAAATTTATTATCATCCAAAAAAAGAATATACACAAAAGCTAATTGCGTCTATTCCAAAGGTTGCATTTTAATGGTTGCTATAAGATAAAGATTCGCGTTATTTGTTTTTTTACTACAATTAAATTAACGGCACAAAAAAGGGCAACATTTGAATGTTGCCCAAGTTCTTAGGTTCTTCAATAATAACTTAAAACTGGTAGTCTTTCAAAATCAGATTGAACCTTAATAAATCATAAAAATTGGATGTTCTAACAGGCTATTGGATTCAAATGAATTGGTTTTTCAATTTTCAATTCTTTGTTGTTTGTATTGCAAAAATGTTGCCAAAATCTGACATTTCTTTAAATTTTTAATACTCAAACTGTTACGAAATATCTTTTTTGAGATACTTATTAAAAAGATTTGGGAAAAGAAAAATTAGCCTAATTTTTAGAATTTTTATCGGATAAATTAGCGTTGGTTTTTTATTTATCGGTATTAAAATAATTATAAAAAAACATGAGTTGGTAACCAATGGAATTACTCCAATATTCCCAATTATGAGTGCCGCTTCTTTCCGTGTAATCATGTGGGATTTTTAGTTCCAATAATTCTGAATTCAGTTGCCGGTTCGTTTCGATAAATGGATCGCTGATGCCGCAATCAAAAATAATCGCAGGAACCGGTGAAGAAATTTGTTTTACCATATTAACAACCGAGTTTTTGGAAAAATTATTATTGCGAAGTGTATCACCCAAAACATCAATAAGCTCATATTTATTTTTCCAGGGAGAAAGATCCTGCACGCCGCTCATACTTCCGGCTGCGCCAAAGAGATCCGGATGCTTCAACGCAAGTGATAACGCGCCTTGCCCGCCCATGCTTAATCCCGCAATTGCTCGTGATTTTTTTTCAGCAATTGTATGATATAGAGAATCAATAAGATGTGGCACTTCGGTAGAAATATAAGTTTCGTATTTTATGCTGCTATCAACCGGACTGTCAAAATACCAACTGTTATAATTAGCGTCAGGACAAACAATGATCAATTGAAATTCATCGGTATAATATTTTATTCTCGGCACTTTTTTTATCCAATCAGAATAATCTCCACTGTAACCATGCAAAAGATAAACAACCGGAAAACGGTTTCCATTTTTATACGAGTCAGGAAGAATAATTACGCATTTACTACTTTTGTGCATTGCCTTACTGTAAATATTTATCGTATCTACAGATGCAGCGCTGGCAAGAGTTTGAAAAGAAATTGCTATAAAAAGGAAAAGGAGTTTTTGATATTTTTCCATGAAACCAATATGAAAGAGTTGTTTAAAATTAACCACAAAACCTTGATTATTTTAAATTCATTGATGAAATAATGTGATCAATTTTTTCATCAAGCAAGTTTCTTGTTTTATCAAAATCATCTACACTTTTCAATGGCATATTCACACTGAAATAAAATTTGATTTTTGGCTCTGTGCCACTCGGCCTTGCAGAAATTTTACTTCCATCTTCAGTGATAAATTGCAGAACATTACTTTTTGGCAATTGAATTTTTATTGTATCTCCTGTTGATAAATTTTTATTTGTTTGTATCTGATAATCTAAAAACTCAACCACTTTACTTCCTGCGATTTCCCTTGGCGGATTATCGCGATAGCCTTGCATCATATCTGCAATTTCTTTGGAGCCATTCATCCCTTTTTTCGTGAGAGAAATTAATTTTTCATAATAAAATCCGTACTCAACGTAGAGTCCCATTAATTTTTGAAAAAGTGTTTGCCCTTTTTCTTTTTCAACAGCAGCCATTTCACAGATCATGGCAACGGCGCTCACAGAATCTTTGTCACGTACTTTATCCCCAATCATTAAACCAAAACTTTCTTCGCCGCCAACCACATAATTTTCTTTATTTTCTTTTTCCCTGATCAATTCTGCAATCCATTTAAAACCGGTAAGTGTATTATAACACGCAATATTATTTGTTGCGGCGATTTTATCAATCATATCGGTAGTAACAATCGTCTTGATCACCATGTCATTCGGCTTTGCAATTCCATTATTTTTTCTTGCTTCGATGATGTAATTAAACACCATCATTGCTGTTTGATTGCCATTTAATAAAACCCATTCACCATGATTATCTTTTACGCCAACGCCCACCCTGTCTGCATCGGGGTCGGTTCCCAATAAGATGTCCGCATTTGATTCTTTTGCTTTTTTCAAACCAATACTCATGGTTTCTCTTTCTTCCGGATTTGGATAAATAACGGTTGGAAAGTTTCCATTTGGTGTAGCCTGCTCCTCCACGATATGCACATTATCAAATCCATAAGCAGCTAATGCTTTTGGTACCATCATAATTCCCGTTCCATGAATGGGGGTATAGACAATTTTAAGGTTATGTTCTTTAATACAAGCATCGGGATTGATGCTTAATCCTTTTACCATTTCCAGATATGCATCATCCATATCCTTTCCAATCAGTGTAATATTTTCTGGCTTCCCATTCCATTTTACATCACTGAGATTTTTTATTTTTTCTACTTCTTCAATTACGTTTTTATCATGGGGAGGAACCAATTGACCACCATCATTCCAATACGCTTTGTATCCGTTATATTCTTTTGGATTATGAGATGCAGTAATTACCACTCCGCCCTGGCATTTCAATGTTCTAATTGTGAAACTCAATTCCGGCGTAGGTCTTATGCCATCAAACAGGAAAACTCTTATATCATTTGCCGCAAATATTTCTGCTGCAATTTCTGCAAACTTTCTGCTGTTATTTCTGACATCATGCGCTATGGCAACCTTCACATCAGGAAAGCATTTTTTTAAATAATTGGCATAACCTTGTGTGGCCATCCCCACAGTATATTTGTTCATCCTGTTGGTTCCAACTCCCATAATTCCACGAAGTCCGCCGGTTCCAAATTCCAGGTCTTTATAAAAAGCATCTTCTAATTGTGCAGCATCATTTTTTTGTAATTGTTGAATCTTACTTTTTGTATCCTCATCATAATTACCGGAAAGCCATTCATTTATTTTATTTTCTGTTTTTGTATCCATGATATATTTTTTTACAATTTAAAGATATTCTTTTTGATCTAAGCCAATTTTCTAAAACTGAATCGTCTTATTTTTGCCTGATGTTTTTATCAGTAAATAAAGGAATAATCGTTTTTCTTTTTCTTCTTTTCTTCAGTTTTATTTTTCCGCAAAAAACATTTTCACAAGATACTTTCAAAGAGGATATTTCATTTAATAAATCTGTTTTTCATTCATCTTCTGATTTACGAATGATTGATTCTTTTAAAATTTATCCTTACAATAAAAAAAGGGTAAAGTTAGTAACAGTCGCTAACCTCGTGGGTTACGGCGGAACGCTGATTGGTTTAAATGCAATTTGGTATTCAAAATATCCCCGCTCGGGGTTTCATTTTTTTAATGATGATGCCGAATGGCAACAGATGGATAAAGTAGGTCATATTTTTAGTGCTTATACCGAAAGCAGGGCAACAATGGAAGCGTGGCACTGGGCGGGTTTATCAAGAAAAAAAAGTATCTGGATCGGCGGGTTAAGTGGTGTAGCTTATCAATCAATCATTGAAATTCTGGATGGATTTTCTTCTCAATATGGATTTAGTCCGGGAGATTTTGCCGCAAACATTTTAGGCTCTGCAACTTTTATTTCACAAGAGCTTGCATGGAACGAACAAAAAATAAAATTGAAATTTTCTTTTCATAAAAAAAATTATGGCGAACCAGATTTAAATAAAAGAGCCGATCAACTTTATGGAAAAACAGAAGTTGAAAGATTTATAAAAGATTATAACGCCCAAACTTATTGGGCGAGCGCCAATATTCAATCATTCTTTCCTGGAACAAGATTGCCTCGCTGGCTCAGTATTTCTATTGGTTATGGAGCAGAAGGAATGTTTGGCGGCACAAAAAATATCGGTTATGATCCGGCAGGAAATGTGATTTTTGACCGGCCTGATATCAAGCGGTATCGGCAGTGGTATCTCTCTCCTGACATGGATTTAACAAAGATCAGGACAAATAAAAAGGGAATAAAAGTTTTACTATTTGTATTGAATTCTTTCAAATTTCCCGCACCAACTTTAGAATATTCGAATGGCGGTTTTAAAGGACATTGGATTGTGTTTTAATTATGTTTGAAAATAATTATTGACGATTCTCTATTAAAACGAAAATAGGAATTCCATCTATTTGTTTGTTTACTGTTGAAATTAATTTGTGGAAATTCTTGTAATTAGTGGTTGAAGAAATTAAATGCTTATATTGTTCCGATTTAATATTTTAACCAAATCGTCATGCATAAAACTTACTTTTTAACCCTTTTTCTTTTTCTGTCAATCTCTTCAAACGCGCAGCAAAACAATGACAATAATTTGGCCGTTCAAGCGAAAATTGAGAATGGAATTATTGAAGGAAATTTTGATACCAAAACAGGAATTCAAAAATATTTTGGGGTGCCTTTTGCAAAACCGCCGGTTGGTAATCTTCGTTGGAAAGCCCCGCAACCGTTGGATAATTGGAAAGGCATAAAACAAACAAAAAAATTTGGTCCGAGGCCTGTGCAGGCTGATATATTTGGAGATATGGAAAGCCGTTCCAATGGATTAAGCGAAGATTGTCTTTACCTGAATGTATGGACTCCGGCAAAACGTAACACAAAAAATCTTCCGGTGCTTGTATATTATTATGGAGGCGGTTTCGTTGCAGGTGATGCCTCTGAACCCAGATACGATGGAGAAAGCATGGCCAAGAAAGGAATAGTAGTTGTAACGGTAAATTACCGGTTAAATATTTTTGGTTGCCTGGCTCTTCCGGAATTGAGTGCAGAAGCGCCTTATAAAGCATCGGGCAATTATGGTTTGCTTGACCAGGTAGCCGCATTAAAATGGGTTAAAAAAAATATTGCTGCTTTTGGTGGCAATCCTAAAAAAATAACAATTGCAGGTGAATCAGCGGGTTCTATTTCTGTGAGCGAACTGATGGCTTCCCCTTTGTCAAAAGACCTCATTGCAGGGGTGATAGGCGAAAGTGGTGCTGCCATTAATCCTACGATGGCGCCGGTTCCATTGGCAGAAGCAGAAAAAACGGGATCTGATTTTATAAAAAAAGCTGGTTTTACAACACTTGCAGAATTGATGAAACTGAGTGCAAAAGATGTGTATGAAATATATACTGAATCAAAAAGATTTGGTTTCCCGGCAGTGATTGATGGTTATTTTTTAACCGCAGATTTACCAAAGATTTTTGAAGAGAAAAAACAAGCAATGGTTCCACTTCTTGCAGGTTGGAATTCTGCAGAAATTCCCGGAATTGCCTTTATGCAGGGGATGGCTTTTACAGAAGAAAATTTTATAAAAAAAGTAAAACAAACTTATCCGAACGATTTTGAAGAAGTGCTGAAACTTTGGCCTCACGGTTCCGCAAAAGAAGTAGAACGCTCGGCCACCGATCTTGCCTCTCAGCGTTTTATTTCTTACAGTACATGGAAATGGCTTGATCTCCAAATCAACAATAGTTCGCAATCTGTATATCGGTATTTATTTAGCCGGATGCGTCCTCCACTTGTTGATAAAAATCTGGCCACAGGATTAGCAGGCGCAACGGCGAAGAAAGATCCGAACGCCATTGAAATGCCCGAACTAACTGGTGCGCCACATGCCAGTGAAATTGAATATTGCCTGGGCAATCTTCAATCAAATAAAAATTACGACTGGACCGGGGATGATTATAAAGTTTCAAAAACTATGGAAAACTTTTTTGCAAATTTTATCATCAATGGAAGTCCAAACGGGGCAGATCTTCCTGAATGGCCGACTGCAAAATCCGGCGATAAAAATCCTGAAGTGATGAATATTGATGTTGATTCAAAAGTGATGAAAGCTAATGAGGACGCCCAGTTTGAATTTCTAGACAAAAATTATGGGAATAGAAAATAGAGAAATTATCTTTTTTATTTCAGCAGATTTAGAGCAATGTGAAAATTAATCTGAAGCATCCTGAATATATTTTTTAAACCAGGTTATCTGCCTTTTTGCGTAATGCCTTGTATTTTTTTTAATTTCTTCAACCGCTTTTTCAAGAGAATATTTTCCCTCAAAAAAATTGAACAGTTCTTTATAGCTCACTGTTTGCAAGGCATTCAGATTTTTAAAAGAAAATAAATTTTCAGCTTCTTCCTGACTTGTACCCTTCCAATTTAGTGCGGTTGTAAATAGTTTATTATCAATGAAATAAGATTTCTATGGGTTAAATTTACCGCACTAAAGTGTAATTTAGAATGAAGATCAGAGTTGTAAAAAC
>Ga0207652_10000496_pt1 | contig 39941 bp, 39 predicted proteins | sample KBSC63BmetaG_FD_184334 | JGI IMG/M metagenome (GOLD analysis project Ga0207652, IMG submission 184334) | Corn rhizosphere microbial communities from Kellogg Biological Station, Michigan, USA - KBS C6-3B metaG (SPAdes) (version 2) | ecosystem: Host-associated > Plants > Roots > Rhizosphere ...
TTTTTTACACTATAAATTTCACTTAATTCAAGAACTTATTTTATTTAGTGACCTGCTATTCCTCATTTTTCATACATAAGACCTCTCACACCACCGTGCGTACCGTTCGGTACACGGCGGTTTGTTAAAAAAATTCCTCTGATGTTCCGTTTCCCAATAGTAATAGTTAGTAAACCCGATATACCTTAGCCCCGTGAAGTACTCGTTGTTGAGGGCGCGACACAGGATTGGACTGTGTGCTACTCGGCAATATCCCTTACGGCTGTTGCTCCATTCATACGCCTTCTGTTTGCTGATGCCTAACCTGATTAAATGTTTCCGTTTGGTTTTAGGCTTTTTCCATTGCTTCCAGATTCCTATGCGCAATCTTGTCCGCACCAGTTCGTCTAATTCCTGCATCTTCTTTTTGCCTTTGGCTATCGCAAAATAATTCACCCATCCCCAAATGACTGCTTCCATTTCCCTAATCTTTTCTTTGGCCGGTGCCGGGTCGTTGCGCTTCGTCTTTCCCTTTATCTTCGTTCTGATTCTGTCTAAAGATTTCGCTGCAATGCGTATTTGCCACCCTTCCCTGCTTCTGTAAAAGGAGAACCCAAGCAGCGTGCTTTCGTTTGGACGACTTACTTTGCTTTTCGTCCGGTTCACTCTTAATTTCAGTTTCCTTTCTATGTACTCTGTAATACTTTCCATTACCCTTTCGGCGGATTTCTCACTCTTTACATAGATGCTGCAATCGTCTGCATACCGTACAAAACGATGGCCTCTGACAAGCAGTTCCTTATCTAATTCATCCAGCACAATGTTTGAAAGTAGCGGACTTAAGGGGCTTCCCTGTGGTGTGCCTTCGGTTCTTGGACTGCATACGCCTCCCTCCATAATCCCACTGGTAAGATAACTGCGGATAAGTTTTAATGTGCCCTTATCTGTTATCTTCTTTGCCAGTGTACTCATCAGCCGGTCGTGGTGTACTTTGTCGAAAAACCTTTCCAAATCCAGTTCTACTACCCATTCATATCCTTCGTTCAGGTTCTGCTGTGCCTGCATCACTGCCTGATGGGCGTTGTGTTTTTCTCTAAATCCATAGCTGTATACGCAAAATTCCGGCTCGTACCGGTAGCTTAACCATTGGGCTATCGCCTGTTGCAGCAGCCGGTCAATCACTGTCGGGATTCCTAACATTCTTGTGCCGCCCTGTGGTTTGGGTATTTCTACCTTTCTTACAGGCTGCGGCTTGTAACTGCCTTCCAAAATTGTCGTCCTTAATGTTTGCCAGTTGGCATTCAGGTAGTCACGAAGTTCATCGGTCTGCATACCGTCTATGCCTCCGGCTCCCTTGTTAGCAGTTACCTCCTTCAAGGCTTTTTGAACGTTTCGGATGTCTAAAATTTCTTCGAGCATATTACTAAAAAAAAACTTTCCTCCGGCGGGTAGTCCTTATCGGATGCGTGGCTCGGCTCAACTCCTCTCATGCTTTACTTTCAGCTTCCGGCTTATCCTCACATGAGTAGCTCTCCTACGTGTTTCGGTTGTCGGGCGCTTTCACCATAATCCTTTTAATTTCTCCCTCCTTTCTAACATTCAGCCCTTCATCCTTTCGTGAGACCTCCCCGGTTTATCGGAGCTCGTTTCCAGCCTACTATGGCCTCTGCTGACTTCTGATGATACCAACTGTTATTCTTTAGTCTAACAGTCGTTTTCGCTTCGGTGCTCGCTTGTACCCCCGCCGTTTTATCATCAGACCTCTCAGGGTAAGTATATCCGCTTTCAGCCCATCTCGTCTCTATATATACGTTTCGTTGTTCTGTGCAGTATCGGGCTTTTGCTCGTTTCGCAGCATCACCCACAACGACCCGCCTGATATAGTTCCTGTTCGTAGGCGCAGGCTTTTGCCGCCGGCTTCCTTCAGATTCCACCTCGCGGTGGACACCCTTGCTTTTGACTAACACTTCCCTCTGCAAAGCGTGTTCGGGACTTCCACCCTATAGCTCATATACATGCCTGACACACCAAAAAAGCCCGCAAACATTGAGTTTTCAGGCTTTTAGCATAATTTGGTATTAACTTTTGTGGAGCTGCAGGCTCTCGAACTAATTCAACTAATTATTTAATGGTAGGACTAGTACAAATGTAGCTATCCAGAATTATTTTTGATGTAGTGCCAAATAATGGAGCGGTTAAATCAACGATTGTTAAAACATTTTTAGCAACAGCTATAATTAATTAATTATAAAAAAAGGAGAAAATGAAAAATCTGTTATTTATAGGATTAATTATATTATTCTCTGCTTGTACAAAAGAAAAGATTTCGCCTACAGCATCCGACCAGATAACTATGCAATTGCAAAAAATAATCAAAGAAAGAGGAATTGAAAGGGTTTATGCTATGATATAAGCAGTAGTTTTCAAACGCCATTTCCATCCAATGCCGGTGCATCCTGGACTTTTTCTAATGGATTTATACAAATTGAAGGCTATGTTCTTGGTATTTTCAAATACCGAGACAGAAAGTTAATAATAATCTGAGCGGCAGAATGCCGGTGATTCGCTATTGGTTACAAAAATTAAGAAAAAAGGAAATAAGCGACGAGGCTATATTTATATCGTTTACTTGAAGGAGTTCTGAATTTAAAATAAACTGCATCAGAAATTGGTTTCTGGATATTTCAAAAGAAATTCTACAATAATTTTACAAATTCATGATAATAAGATAAAAGAAGCCGCTTACCTCTGTAACGACATTAAAAATGTGTTGATAATAAAACTACTGTTATGATAAACCGCTATTCTCTTTCCTTCGTATGTATTTGTTTCTGCTTCTTGTTTTCCAGTTGTAAAAAAGAAAGTTTAAAACAAAGTATTTCTTTAGATAATACCAAGAGTAAGGATGATCTCAACTATTATTTCCATTGGGAAACTGCATCGGCGATGCCTGTTTCACCTTCGTCCACGTATGATCCCCCTATGCCATGGCAAAGCCAGATCTTCTTTATTAGCCAAAACATTTTTAGCAAACCTTGTGCATCAATGAAAAAATCGAATCCTACAGTTTAAACAATACAAACGATATCATTATGAAAAAAAAATATTTCTTACTTTTCATTCTACTCGGAAATGTATTAACTTCTTTCGGACAAAATAAGATTGTAAAATATTGTGAAATAATGGCTGTTGAGGGGTTAAGAGATAGGGCTGGTATATATATAACCTACGGCAACACTGATTCTCTGTTTTCCTTTAAAGACAGTACTATAAAAAGTAAGATGAAAAAAGTAGAGTCGTTCAGGACTGTTCCTGATGCACTAAATTATATGGCATCTTTAGGTTGGACCCTAGTAACTACCACAAATGCGGGAACAGCAGGTTCATTAAGATTTTTTTTAAAAAAAGAATTCGAAGAATCGGAATTACAGATTATAGAATAATTTACTGATTAAAATCTAATGTTTTTCAAAAAGGAATGTTTCATTACTTTAATGCTTTTTACTTTTGTTTATGTGGGAAAATCTCAATCCTTATTAGGTATACAAATAGGACTGAGCAATAGTTGCTTAAACACTAATATAAATAATAGAATATATTCAACGAATCAGTCTAATATTGGTTTTACATGCGGCATTACATTTCACTTGCAGATAAAAAGTGGATTTTGTGCAGAAATTGCACCGGACATCACTCAAAAGAATTACTCCATTAATAGGACAGATTCGTTAACGGGTATTTACGAATCCTTTGTAAATACCTATTCACAATTACCGCTGATAGTACATGGTATATATGGCAATCGCCTTAAAGTGTTTGCAGATATTGGTTTATATGGTGCCTATTGGTTTGCAGGAAAAGTAAAAGGTAAAATACCTGATATTTTTTCTTCCAACACTAATTCAAATATTACTGGGGAATCAAGAGAAAGTTTTCAATTGAGCGGCTATAATGAAAAATATCAATTCGATCGAAAAAGGGATAATCGGTGGGAGTTTGGATGGATCGTTGGTGCGGGAATGCAATATCCATTAAATAAAAAATATTCCTTTTTTGTAAAAGGAACTTGTTATCAATCTTTAACTGATCAGCAAAAAAAATATATGGTAAATCAAATTCCAAAGTATAACCAGACCTTTACTTGTTCATTAGGAATGATGAGGTATCTCCACTGACAGATAATTTGTGTCGAATGAAATTCAAAGATACTTTTGTTGGTATAATTTGCCTTATAAATCTTTTACTCTTTTCATGTAAAAAAGATATTTCATTGCCCTTTACTACTACTCCGACTTCTTTTAGCGAGGTTTTTGAAAACTTTTGGGATCAGATGAACACTAACTATGTTTATTGGGATATTGACACTACTAACTGGAATAAAATTTACTACGATTATAAGCCCATTTTTGCAAAACTGGATATAAATAATGACATTGATGTCAGGGCATCTATCGGCTATTTCAAACAAATAACGAGTGGCTTAATTGATTCGCATTATTCCCATTAATTTTACTAAAGCACCGGTTGCAAATTATTTTATATTTCCTGCTTTGGATAGGAAATTAAAAAGTAGGAATTTTCATAGCCCGTATCTTAATACAGGCATCGATACTACTTATCTTGATAAAGGATTTTTTTCAGGAACTTATGCAACATCAGACAGCGAAAGGCTTACCACATTAAGCGGGACTATTGATGGTAAAATTTTGTATTTTCATTGTAACCGGTTTGCTTTAGAGGAAGCATATCAATCAATTACTGATAATAGCGTTAAAAGTACTTTGCAATATTTCTTTGCTCAATTAAAAAGATCTCAATCAAGTATTAAAGGTGTTATCATTGACCTCAGAAATAATGACGGAGGGAATATAAGCGACTTAAATTTTTTTATGGGTCATTTAATAAATGCTCCGTTGCACTTTGGCTTTACCCGTTATAAAAGCGCAAATGGAAGATTAGCCTACACTCCCTGGATTGATGCTGTAATACAACCACAAGCAGAAAATGTACCTTTAACCATGCCAATTATAGCGCTTGCAGATAATTATACCATTTCATTGGCAGAAGCAATGGCTATGGCTATAAAGGCGTTACCTTTGGGTGTGGTAGTGGGTGAAACAACATGGGGTGCTACCGGGCCAATAACGGCTAACGTGCTATATAATGACGGACCATTTACTGTCCCCGGCTTTTTATCCGTAAACACTTCATCAGCAGAATTTAAGTATATTAATGATTCGATCTATGAAGGAAGAGGATTTCCTCCTGATATATCAGTACCATTTAATTTAGCGGCAATTAATGCCGGTAAAGATTTACCATTAGAAAAGACTATCTCCTTAATTCATTGAATGCTTTAATTTAATATGAGCAAGCTTCTTTCATCTATAATTATAATTTTATTCGTTCTTATTTCAATAAGAATGAATGCCCAAATTATTACCACCTTTGCAGGTATTGCTCAAAACGGACAATATAATTTTTCCCCTGATGGCACGTTAGCAGTTAATGCATCCCTCCCTGATTTAACGACGATAAAAGCAGATGCTGCCAGAAATATTTATATGGTTGATGATAACAAAATTAGAAAAATAGATGCCGTAACAGGAGCTATCACTACAATTGCCGGTGACGGCACTGTTGGTTTTTCAGGTGATGGAGGCCCTGCATTAAATGCTTCATTTCATTATCTTTCAGATTTTTGTATTGATAAGCAGGGAAATATCTATATCTGTGACAACCGGAACAATCGGATCCGGAAAGTAGATGCGGTCACTCATATCGTAACCACTATTGCGGGAAACGGGACAAGCATTTATACCGATAGTGTCGCCGCACTTTCTACGGGCCTACCAAAACCAACCTCTATTGATATAGATAATAATGGAAACCTCTATATTGCTATTAGTGATTATGCCGCTTATGGAAACTTTAATTATATTTATAAAATGGATGCCGTTTCCAGCATTATTACAAAAATAGCCGGAAATGGCACGGGTGTTTATAACGGTAACGGCTCTCCCGCTTTACAAACCGGATTCTATATAACAGGAATGCGTGTAGATGCGGCAGGAAATCTATATTTTGCGGATCCGATACATAACTCCATACTAAAACTAACCACCTCAACCGATATTATTAATACAATTGCCGGAACAGGCACTATACAAGGGGAAGGCTGTGATGGTGACGGTGGATTGGCAATAAATGCTAAATTGAACATCCCTTTAGATATCAGCTTTGATAAGGATAGTAATTTACTTATTTCAAGTGAAGGATGTAATTTAATAAGAAGAATAAACACAACGACCGGAATAATAACAACGGTTGCAGGAACAAAAACAAATTTAACAGGCGGAATATATGGGTTTTCGGGCGACGGGGGCGTTGCTACCTGTGCCTTGTTACACATAGCTTCGGTAGCCGGCACAACAGGAATAACATCAGACAAATCCGGTAATTTTTATTTTGTGGATCAGGATGGCTCACGAATCAGAAAAGTGGATAATTCAGTGTTTGTGCCTGCTAACCCAAAGTTTAGCATTACCACACCTGTTTCTAATATTTGCCTTGGGCAAATTGTAAATATAACAAGTACCATTTCCAATGCCGGCGATACCGTCGTCTATGTTCCGGTATATCAATGGTTCAAAAATGGCATTCTTTCAGAAGGGGATAACGCGAATTACATTTCCAATAAACTTGTAAACCGCGATTCAATTTATTCAATAGTTGAAACAACCAATGATGCCTGCCAACCGGTAACAGTAAAAAGTAATGTTATAGGCTTTACTACTGCTTCTTCCATTATTCCAACTGTAAACATAACCGCGAGCGATACCGCAGTTTGTCCTGGCAAGACGATAACTCTCAGCACACAAATTAGAAATGCAGGAGACAGTACTATTTACCAATGGCAGATAAACGGAAAGAAAATTGGCGAAAATAATAACTTCTTTTTAGATACTTCAGTAACAAATGGAGATAAGATAAACTGTGTCGTAACTGCCAACACACCAGGCTGCCCGGTATTAATGAACATCTATTCTGATACGATTAATCTTTCAGTAAAACCTATGCCTGTTGTAACATTATTACCCGTTGATACTACTATTAATGTCGGTTCAAGTGTACAGTTAGAAGCCGTGACCGCAAATGATCTTTCTTCTTATCAATGGATGCCTTCCTCCAGTCTGAATAATGCACAAATATTAAATCCGGTTGCGATGCCGCTCGAAACCACAAGATATTCTTTTACAGCAGTATCCACAAATGGATGCAGTGTTAAAAAAGATTTGATCGTCAAGTTATTTGTTCCCGTTTATATTCCAACCGCTTTCACTCCTAACGGCGATGGTAAAAATGATCTGTTCAGGATACCTTCAGGCACAACGCTTGATTTAAAAGAGTTTTCCATTTTCGACCGTTGGGGAAACAGAGTCTTTATAACCCAAAATATTTCTGCCGGCTGGGATGGGAAATTTAAAGGTAAACCGGAAGCAACGGGAGTATATGTTTACAACATTGTAGGAAGTTCTGGAGGGAAACAGGTGCAAATAAAAGGAACGGTAACGTTGCTTAGGTAAGCATTTTATAAATGAAGTAATCATATGATAAAAATATGACATTTTTACTATACAGCAACCTTCTTTATTACTCTCATATCCCACAGCTCTTTCATTTTTTCTGCGTGTTCTTTCGGAGTAACCTTTATATATTTAAGAAAAGCTTTTTCCGTTTTGTGCCCAAAAAAGATAATTATTTATGGTAGAATTTAAAAAAAAATGTTGAAAAAACACTCCCTTATGATAGAAGCCAATATATACAGTTTCTTAATGACGATTATGATTTACATGTCAAATGGTACGGGGTTTCGTTTCAATTGCATAAGAAAGAGAAAGAAATAAGTCTAAAGGAATTCCTTGAAAAATATGAAGGCTGGTTTAAAAATATAATATCAAGCTTTGATCATCGTTCATTTTGGATTGTAAATCACGATAAAAATGATTTAAATTGGTTTCCTACTAAAGAGAATAATTTAACTAATCTTCGAAACTTATTCCAACAAAATAATGTTTCAGATAAATTTCGTGGTGCTTTGGTTTTTACGAAGGACAATCTTTTAAAATTTTCCAGGGATTTAATTTCATATCCCTATGCTGTATATGATGAAGAAGGTTTATTTTATATGAATTTAGATATTTCACATGGTGAATTACCATTTATAATTAAGATATTGGATCATTTAAATATTGACTTATTGAGTACAAATAAAGATCTCTTGAAAGAAGTTATAAATAAAAATTCCTCAAACCTATTTATTGTAAAAGAATACAGAGGTACTTCCTTAAATTGATTGGCTCCGGCAGTTAGTGCAGGTGTACCCTGATCCGGGGTAGTAAGCACAAAGTGTATCTGAACTGGATACTGTTTGTGTAATTCCATGCTGCGCAGTGTTAGGGATAGCTAACACTCCGTTCATTAATGAAGTTACCAAATCAGTTAAAGGACTAACCGGTGTACCAGGATTAACTCCATTACTTTTATACCAGCTGCTTACTTTTATATTAAACTTATCTCCTGCCATTACTTTTAGTACTATTGAAGCCCCTATCCTTTGGCCACCATCGTTCAATTTGGCTATCTTGTCATTCGGCGAGGTGGTATTATCGGTAGGATAACCTGGGACACTTGATTTATCGGTTCTGGTTTCCGAAAGGTTGGCATACAATGCTTCTTCTGTTGCCGTCTGCGCTGTTTCCATTGTGGCTGCAGGATACATATCCGTTTTCTGCTCTTCAGTCAAGACCATCCTTACATTTCCCAAATGATCTTTTAAGAAATAGTCATAAACATAAGTGTTTTTATCTGCTTTGTACCTTACCCTTCCTTCCTCATGGCTAAAGAACTGCAGTACATTATTTTCATACACGAAGCCACCGAGATAGGAAGTGGTTGTTTGTTTTGCCGTGTTGTTATTATAAGTTGATGCAGATTCATTGGTTCGCATTTCCAGCTTATTGCCTGCAGCATCATAAATGTAAGTAATCGTTCCTTTGGCGCTGCCATCGGCGTTCTTTACTGTAATAACTGATGGCAGGTTGAGAAAATTATAAGTAATAGCGCCTCCACTTGCAAGATCAAGGCCGGTAGTTCCGCTCAAGCGTTTATTGAGGTCAGTTATTAGATTACCATTTTTATCATAACCATAATCGTTACCGGACTTATTATTATCTGTAAAATCTCCAAGTTTGATATCGGCAGTTGGGTCGTCCACAGCGCTCAGTTTATTAGACGTGCTAAAGTAATGATAAGTAAGGTCGTCAACTGTTCCACCCACTACACCAAGGATACCTTTCTGGAACATCTTTATAATGTTTCCATCTTCATCATAAGCTGAAGAAGTGTTTATTCCATCACCCAACTTCATGGAAAAATCTATAATAGGGTCAGTAACCCATCCACTGTTATTGTCATTTTGTGTAAAGTCTCTTTTCAGCAACCTGTTGGCTTTATCATAAGCAAAACCATAAGCCCGCTCTTGCCCGTAACCTGCTGTTTTCCATCTGGTTCCGGATATATTTCCGTTATACTGGCTCGAAGTTCCAAATCCCCAGTCATGGTACAGGGATCTCTATCCATCCTCTCTTGGCTTTTCCCTGTTACATCCATTCTTTACCACAAAGCCGCCTTTTGCTCTTAAGGGTTTGGTAATTCTTTGGCGTTCTGCATGTTCCGTTTTCTATAACAAGCTTTACCATAGTAAGCAGGATTTCGCAGCATTGCCCAGATAACTGATCGCTCCCATCTTACGCTATTTTTTCTTGTCTGTATTTTTTCAGCAGTCTTCTGTATACATCCGGAACAGTTCCTTTATTACTACAGCTTCCTGTTCATTGATTTGGTAATAAGCTGCAGCATTTTCGGTCTTCCTGATTAATTATATCCATAGGGTGCACCACATAATACATTTACTACCCCTGATTTCGCTTTAAAACGTTTCCCTCTGCGTGACCGCTCTTTAATAATTGCACGTTCATATTCTGAGATCATCCCCTGGAACTGTAATAGCAACGCTTCTTCCGGAGTATCTGCTTTGGGTGAGTTAATAAATAATACTTCTGTACCACAAGATGCAAATTCATCCATTAATACTACCTGATACGCATAGTTGCGGCTGAGCCGGTCAGGACTATAAATTAATATCGCCTGTATCTGGCCTTCAGCACTCAGGCCTCTTATTTTTTCCAGACCTGGTCTCACTAATATGGCACCACTATATCCTTCATCTTTAAACACGTACTCATCCGGCACAAGATACCCCTGCTGTTCTGCAAAACTTAAGAGTTCATCCACCTGGCTGCCGGTGGTTTTATTCTCCTTCTGCTGGTCCGAGGACACTCTGGTATATATGGCTGCTGTTTTCATATATTGAAGTTTGTTCTATTAATTCATACGATGATTGTTCAGTTAAAACAACACGTTGGGTTTGGCCGGAACAAGGAGATGATAAACCTGAGAGAGCTTTTGCTCCCACTATTTTTTCACCAATTGGTACCTTTGTTGAAATAAAAGGATGAAAATCATTTAACATCAGAGCTTCGGGAATCATCTCTCCGAAGTGATAAGAAAGGGATTCCATACCTCTTTGAGAAATGCTTTTGCCCACTCTGAATATTTTTTCGATACCATGAATCAAAATAGAAGAATTATTTTGGACAACTATAATGGAACACCTTGGGAATTGGATCAAATAGGTTATGATGATTGGAGCAGACGGTTTGTTTACTCAGCATTGCTTTCTTATTATTTGTTCAATATAAGTCACACAAAAAGACAATCGCTGATTCAAGATTTAGGAACAGATGTTTATCCTATTAATTTACCAGACAAAAAAGGGGATCCTCTATAGTTAATATTCAGTATTGCAAGGAGCATGATGTCTTTAATTTCCAACCATAGATCAGGAAGCGAGCAAATTTTTGATGATATTAATAAATAATAATCTAAATGTTTTCCACCTTCGGCAAACAGTAATTTGGCAAAAAGAATTCCAAGACTAATATTTTTGGTATTTTTGAGGTATGGACAAGCAATCGGGAGTAGACCTGAAAGAGGAAAAACAGCCACTGAACGGGCAACCTAAAATTACCATAAAGGAAGAAGTGAGCGTAACCGTCAAAAAAACTCGTGAGAAAACCAATGAAGAAACTGTTGAGGAAGCTGAAGAGAAGTATCGGGAAGCAATGAAGAAATATGAAGATGGCATTACCCAAATTAAAGCCTATGGTCAGGAACTGAAAGAGTTGTTTCACAAAAGCCAGGACACATTTGAAAAACAACTTTCTTATATTTCTGCTGGTGCCTTAGCTTTATCTGTCGGTTTTATAAAAGATATTGTGCATCCAATAAAGGACTCAAACCATAAATGGATACTTCTGGCAGGATGGGGCCTTTTGATCTCTACTTTGCTTTTAAATCTTGTTTCACATATACTTGCCGGAAAATATGCAAAAAAGGGTGCAAGAGAAACTGAAGATATAGAGAAAGCTTATGATCCGATAAAAATTGAAAAAAGAGCAAAGCGCATGGATTCGATAAACTGGACAACAGTTGGTATGCTTTCGGGTGGAATAATTCTAGTCGTATTGTATATAACCTTTAATGCTATTTTATGATAGATAAACAGAAATCGAACCATGGAAACAATAATAATTCAGAAACCAACCTTCCCTGATCAAACAAGAGGACAAAATCCTTATTCTGCACCTCAGAAACCCACCGCACCCACGCCTCCTAATACAGCTAAACCAAAAAAATAAAAATTAATAGATATGTCCAAAAATCTTGAGCCAAAAAAAGGGGATCGCATCGAAAAACCTTTTGAACCTGATATAAAGAAAGGTAATAGTTCGTTTAACGCACCACAGAAACCTCAAACACCACAAAAACCCGAACAAACAACTAAAAAACCAAACAATTGATTGATATGAATAACGAAGATTCAAATAAGATTCCTATTCCTGACAATCCTATAAAGGAAACTAACATGATAGACAAATCTCCTATAGGAGGGCTTGGCTTTACATCTTCTGCACCTCCCGAAATACCCCTAATACCTCAGAGGCCTGAACCTAAACTTTCAAAAAATGAAGAGTAGATGTTTATATCCAATTTAAGGGCATGGTTACTTTAAACCAGGAAAGTCAGCATCTCAAAAACAAAAAGAAAAAATAAACTCATAATTATGCCACAAGCCAATCAAGAAAAGCCATCCAGCAAATCAAACGATGGAAAAACTGCTGCAATATCAAAAATTAATATTGGCGTTGTTAAAAATGGAAGGATAACATCTGAAGCGCCTGCCAAACCTGAAATGCCGTCCAAACCTGGAAAATAAATAAATCCGATTAATCAGTCATTCTAAACATTTGGACCGCGCCATACCTGCTTCTAAAATTGCTGCTCTTTCTTCGGGTGAGTTTGTAGGCCTTGTTGCAGATAACCCGTATGAAAAAATTAAACTGAAAATGTTTCAGCAGAAATTATTAATGACGCTAATAAACTGAATGAGGAAATAAACCAGTACAAAGAAATTCCTGTGGTGTTTAATGTTACCCAACGCAGGTGGTGGATAATTACTACCGGGTGAAGATGGAAGTGAAACGGTTGATTGGGGTGGAGGTGGAGAGAATGAAAGTGGAGAAGAATGATTGACTCAATCATCTTGTTTAAATCCACAAATTATTAACATGAGGCTTATTTTCTTTAATGGGTTTATAATTTTCGTACTTTTATACAGTATTATACACTTTGTATTATGGGGGAAGAAAGTTTATCAATAAAAGCACGGGAAGCTTTAAAGCATATACGCAGCCTGACTATGCAATACGGGAGAGTTCCTTCTGTTAGAGATTTAATGGCAAAGATGAAATATAAATCTCCTAGGTCGGCTATGTTACTAATGAATGAATTAGAGGGGAATGGTTTTCTTGAAAAGAAAGTTGATGGAAGCTATAAAATGATTAAGGATTTATCTACCGTAGATATGGCGAGAACTATTTCTGTACCATTAGTTGGGAGTGTCGCATGTGGAGGCCCTTTACTAGCGGAAGAAAATATTGAGGCATATATTCCAGTTTCAACGTCCCTTGTTAAGCCCGGTTCAAAGTATTTTCTTCTTCGTGCTGTAGGTGATTCTATGGATAAAGCAGGTATCAATTCTGGAGATTTAGTATTGGTAAAACAGCAAAATGCTGCGGAGAATGGACAAAATGTTGTAGCACTAATTGATGATGATGCTACACTGAAGGAATATCAGCATAAAGGAAATGTGGTAGCATTAATTCCCAGGTCTAGTAATCCAAAGCATAAGCCTATAATTCTGGAAAGAGAATTTCAAATTCAGGGAATAATAATTACATCTATTTCTAACGTAAATTTTTAAATATACATAATATGGCAAACTACCATGTGACAAACAAAAAAGGCCAGGATGGCTGGAATGTAGTAAAGGATAATTCCAAGAAAGCATCTGCTATTGCCAACACACAACTTGCAGCAGAAAAATTAGCAAAGCAGTATTCCGCTAATCAGGGCGGTGGTGAAGTTCGAATTCACAGGCCAAATGGCGGCCCAATTCGTGACAGTGATACAGTTGCTCCTGGAAATGACCCAAGTTCTGTAAAGGATACGAAGCATTAATTTTTTGTATTCTTATTGCTAAATTGACATTTAACAGTAAGCCTTCTAATTTTTATTTTAGAAGGCTTCAAACATGTTTTACCTAAGATGAATGAATGAAGCAAATTTTACTACCTGATTTAATCCGTATTGATAAATTCGGAAAAAACGTAATTAAGCAAAAGATTTTTGATTGCAGAGAATTTAAATCCGCATCAATTGAAGTTGGAAATTTTCATTTGTTAATTAAAAATGAGGATAACGAAGTAATTTGTATAGCACAAAAAAACAAAGCTTATCCTTCAGGTATCTCTAGAGTTTTGCAAATTGATAAAAAACCGACTCCAGAAAATATCTTTGATGCCTCAGTAATTCTCACTTGGCTAAAATGTTCCGGACTTCAACAACCTTTTGATCCAGAAGAAATAAGAAAAAGCTGGAAGAATACATTTTCATTTAAAGAAGAAGATACAAAAAATGATATTCTTGGCTTACGCAAGCCTCAGATAGCAGGAATATTTAGTGTGCTTTCACATTGGAGAGTGGATGATGATATGGCCACGGTTGTTATGCCTACAGGTACAGGTAAAACAGAAACTATGCTTTCGTTGCTAATCGCACAACAGTGCCAGAAACTATTAGTTATCGTTCCTTCAGATCCTTTGAGGGAGCAACTTTCCCAAAAATTTATTTCACTTGGCCATCTCCAAAAACCAGAGTTTGGTATAGTTGCTTCAACGGCTAAGAAACCAATAGTCGGAATTCTTTATGAGAATTTCAAAACAAAAGAAGAACTATTATCTTTTACCGACAATTGCAATGTTATTGTTACAACAATGGATTTGATAAGTGCCGGAACTGCTGAATTACAGGCAGCTTTAAGCCAGTGTGTATCCAATATTTTTATCGATGAAGCACATCATATAAAAGCACCTACCTGGCTTCATTTTCGAAATCTTTGTAAGAAAGAAAAAGTAATTCAATTTACAGCAACTCCATTCCGAAATGACGGACAGAACTTAGATGGGAAATTTATTTTCAATTATTCGTTAAAAAAAGCTCAGGAGGATGGGTACTTTAAAAAGATTAAATTAATCCAAGTTAATGAGTGGGATAATACCAAAGCCGATGAAGTAATAGCACAGGCTGCTATAGAAAGATTGAGAAAAGACTTAGTAAGTTATGACCATATTTTGATGGCAAGATGCAATACACAAGCTAAAGCAAATGCGGTTTTCAAAATTTATGAAAAATTCCCTGAGTTCAATCCTGTTGTGATTCATACGGGTTTGACAAAAGCGCAGCGGGAAGGAGCAAAAGAAAAAATATTGAGTAAGCAAGCAAAGATTATTGTTTGTGTTGATATGCTCGGCGAAGGGTTTGATTTGCCTAATTTAAAAATAGCAGCATTTCATAACATCCGAAAAAGTTTACCCATAACTATTCAGTTGGCAGGAAGGTTTACGAGAACAAAATTTGATGAAAATTTAGGAGATGCAAGCATAGTTGTGAATCTAAAAGACGCTGATGTTAAGGCAGAGTTAGAAGAATTTTATGCGCTTGGGGCAGATTGGAATTCGTTATTGCCAAAAGTTAGTACTACCAGAATAAAAAGAGAGCTCGATTTTGCTGACTTCCTCAAAGGTTTTGTAGGGTTGGATGAAAGTAAAATCCCATTTCAAAGTTTGACACCGGCACTCAGTACTGTTGTTTATAAGAACCCTACTAATGAGTGGTTTCCGTCTAATTTTGAAGAAGGAATTCAGGGAGTCGATGAACTGGATTATTTATTTTCTGATATAAATAGAGAAAATAAAACCTTAATAATAATTACAGGAAAGAAAAATAAAATTGATTGGGGATATTCAAAAGAAATTTACAACATTATATGGAGCCTTTTTGTGATTCATTGGGATACAAAAAATAATTTACTGTTTATTAATGCAAGTGATAATGCAGGTTTATATCCAGAACTTGCAAAATCTATAATTGGAGAGCAGGCTGAGATAATTAACAAGATAAATATATTCAAGGCATTTCATGGCATCGAAAGAGTTCGCTTGCAGAATGTGGGGCTTAAAGAGTTTTTAGGTAGAAATATGACTTTTAGTATGCGTACTGGTTATGATATAGAAAAAGCATTGGAATTGGCGGACAAACAAAGTGCTGAAAAGGCTTTTGTATTTGGCTCTGGTTATGAAAAAGGAGAAAAGGCATCTATTGGGTGTTCTTATAAAGGGCGCATCTGGTCAAGACGAACAGGAGATATTCAGGAGCTTATAGAATGGTCTCATTCTGTAGGTGCTAAACTTATAAGAGATGATATTGATCCAAATACTATTTTAAAGGAAACATTAATTCCAAACTCGGTAGCTCTAAGACCATTAGTTCTACCTTTTGCTGTGGATTGGGGCGAAGAAGTTTTGGCAGAACCTGAAGTAAGAATTGTTTTTGATATTAATGGGGTGGAGACTGAATTTTATAATTCAGAGTTGCAAGTGGTAGAACCTTCAGAAAATGGAGAGCTTCTTTTTGAGTTAGTAACACCGGAAGTAAATATAAAGTTTAAGCAGGTTCTTTTTAATAATAGCAAATATGATGATTTTAAGATTGAAAGAATTGCAGGAGTTAATGAAAGATACTTTGTAAGAATTGGAAAGAAGCAATATGTTTTGGAGGACTTCCTGTATCAAAATCCAATAACGTGGTGGTTTGTTGATGGTTCTTCCTTAACTGGAAATGATTATGTTGAGTTAAAACATATTATTCCAAGTTATCCAAAAGAAAATATAATTCAACAGGATTGGTCTGGTATTGATTTAAGTAAAGAATCTCAGGGTATTGATCCTAAAAAAACTGATTCAATTCAATTCAAAGTAATAAGTGATTTGAAGGAATCGGACTATGATATAATATACGATGATGATTATAGCGGTGAGATAGCTGATATAATTACGATAAAGCAACAAGAAGACGTTATCAATATTCAACTCTATCATTTAAAGTTTGCAAAATCAGGTAAGGTTAGCCAGCGAGTTGACGATTTATATGAAGTATGTGGTCAGGCTATAAAATCGGTTAATTGGAAATTTAAAGACTCGAAAGAGTTTTTCGGGCATTTATTAAGAAGAGAAAATAAAAAAAGAAAAGGGAAATGCTGCTCCAGGATAGAAATTGGTTCAAAGGAAAAAATCAGTTTTTTTAAAGAAGTAGCAAGAAAAGGTTATCCAGTGGAATTTGAACTTTTCATCGTTCAACCCGGATTGTCTGGCAGTAATCCAACAAAGGAACAGTTGGCCCTTTTGGGTGTAGTGGATTCTTATTTGAAGGGTAAAGCAAATATTCAATTAACGGTTATCGGTTCGTAAGAATTAAGAATTGATTTACATTATTGTCAATTACTACTTAAGTTTTCAAGTCTATTTTATTTTTTCTTTCTCCTCCTCAATAATCTTCTGTAATTCCTTCTCACCCGGCAAATTGACCAAATATTTCGAAACAAATACTTGCTGCGGCAATCCCATTGTGGCATATTTCGCCAAAGCCTCATTTTTACCAGAGCATAGAATAATACGGATGGGATCATTGTCGCCATTGGTGAACTCGTTGTCTTTATAATAGTTGAGGTACACATTCATTTGCCCAGAATCTGAATGGTTGAACTCACCGATTTTTAAATCCAGAAGTACATGGGTTTTTAAGATTCTGTGATAAAAAACTAAATCAATTCGGTAGTGGTGGTTTGAATATTTCTTAATCAATTGAGTTGCTATAGGCAATAAAGGAATGGCAGACCTGGTATCGGTTTTCTGCCTGTTTGTAAAAATCCATAATCCACCATCTACCCCTTTTGTAATTTCAGAAATTTTTAATTTTTTTATATCTATGTAAGCCAGACCAGTAAAACAACAAAATAAAAACACATCTCGAACCTGGCTTAACCGATCAATATCAAAACACTTATCAGCCATTTTCTGTATTTCCTCTTCTGTAAGATAAACCCTGTTTACAGTTTTAATTTTTCCTTTATAGTTTACAAAAAAATTTTTTATAATCCAGCCATTAGTCAGACAAATACGGATGATCTTACCAAAATTCTTAATATACTTGAGGGTGGAATTATTATTACATTTACGAATACCCCTTAAGTAAAAATCATACTCAGCAATAAATTCAGGATCAACTTTCCTGACATCAATATCCACTACACCGTATTTATATGATAAAAATGATCGCGTATGCTGTAAAGAGGATTGATACCGTTTATATGTCAGTGGAGCAAATTCTTTCCCAACCAGGCTTTTTACCTTACGATTGTGCTCTTTAAAAATTTCGATCAGCATACGGGCTTTCTCCGATTTCCCCAGCATCCTGTTCTTGATTGTTTCCGCTGTAATCTCCTTCTCATTTTCATACAGATACTGGTGTCCTTCGTAAGTTTTAGCCTTGAGGTTATCAAGGAACGCATTTAAGCTTTTTATTTCCTCTTTCGTACCAATGGCCGGGCCCGCATGGCTATTCCATTTCATTGGATCACACTCCCTGCTTGTTGTGATCTCAGCACGCTTGCCATTTACGGTTATCCTTTGATAAATAGGCGCTAAACCTGTCGTGTAATTCTTTTGCTTTTTAAGGTAAAAAAAAGCATGCTAAAATTTGTCTTCATGATTTTTAATCATTTAGGTTAAACAAAATTAGCAGTGCAGCTAATGCAAAACAAGATGTTCATTTGGTGAACATGTTGAAATACAAAGAGTTAAGCCATTTCTGGTGAGTAGCGGTTCGGGAGATTTTACTCACCGAATCACTCACCAGAATTTTGTGCTTTATTGTACGTTTTGTGTATGTTCCCAAAACGAAAAAAGCCCGCAAACATAGTGTTTGCAGGCTTTTAGCACAATTTGGTATTGATTTTAGTGGAGCTGCAGGGATTCGAACCCTGGTCCAAACACATTCGCCGTAAGCCTTCTACATGTTTATTTTTGCATTATTTGTCGGGAAAAAGCCGGAGCAAAACAAACCAATTTTTTCCTTAGCTGAATTTTCTTATGCAATCGTCACAGCCTTCAATTACAGCAGCCCGTTTTATTTTGAGTCGGCGGAAGAGCGCGGCAACAGGCCAGCCAGCTCAACGGCCCTAATGGAAGCGAATCTATCGATTACGCAGCCATGGCAAATTGTGTATTGCCATTTAAGGTTTTCGTATTCAGATTAAAGCGCTAATTACGCAACGCGCTACATGCTTATACCTACAAAGAACTATGCTGTCAAAACCGGTCAGCCCCGCGATATTTCGAACCTGCAAATTTACATAAACTCTCTAATTAAACTCTTAAAGAAGATTGAAATCATCAAAAATTTGTTGGTTTACTATAGAGTTTTAAATACCCACAAGATCTAAAATGGAAATCTTGTTTATTTGTCCTTCTACTATAATTAATTTTTATTACCTTAATTCTTTGAAATCCGCTCTGCTATAGACTCCTGGCTCTGCGTGATCACCAGCTTTCAGGTCGATATTGACGTACTTAATGTTTTTTAATTCCGTTAAAGTGAACGTTGCAGATGCGAGGTAATTATCAGCACCTGTATTTCCAATTTCCTCAGTCAATCTTTTGCTGTCCGGGATTTTTACATAAATCGTATCATGTGAAACTTTTACCAGATCAAGATGAATATCCGGAAAATTTTCATTGATCAATTTTACCAAATTCTCAGACGAAAAAGTGTCAAGTTTGGCATTTTCGGGCGCTTTTAATTTTTCCTTTTCTCCGCTTTGGGGTTCAACGCTCCAAATCATAGAACGGTTGATAATTGTTTTCGCCGAATCTTCTGAATGCGCCACAGAAACTGTGTCAACCGCCACCTTTTGCAGCGTTTCTGCTTTTTTGTCTTCATTGGAATTGCAGGCAACAAGTAAACAAATTGCAATTCCGGCACACATCAATTTTATTTTTGTCATATCTGAAATTTATAAAAAATAATTTTAGAATGGATAACCAATCGCTAAGTTTAACACTAAATTTTTTCTTCTCCAGGCACTGTTCCCAAAATCAATTTGATTGATCACCCATCTTTGTCCGGCAGGCAACCACGGCTCTCTCAAGGGCATCCCGAGATCAATTCTTAACAATAAAATCGTTAGATCAAGCCTTAATCCAATACCGGTTCCAACCGCCAGTTGACTCATAAAGTTTTTAGTAAATTGTACACCGGGCCGCAATAAAACTCCCGGATTTCCCGGCACGGTGGTGGTATCTTTATGATACAACCAAATATTTCCTGCATCCAAAAATACAGCTCCCTCAAGAATACTATTGATCTTATATCTTAATTCTGTGTTCATTTCAAGTTTAAGATCACCGGATTCATCAGGGAAAAAGGAAAGGCTGTCGGCGCGTGGATCACGATAAGTTCCCGGGCCAACTGAACGACTTCGAAATGCACGGATACTATTGTTGCCACCAATGAAATATTGTTTGATGTAGGGAAGTTGTTTCGAATTTCCATAAGGGTAACCAAAGCCGAGTATCAACCTGTTTGCTAGCCTGGTTTTCGGATTGAATTGAAGATAATAGCGAAGATCAGTTTGCGCTTTTATGTATTGTGAAATTGCCGTGCCGAAAAGTCTTTTCTGTTTTGTAACCGGATCTTTGGGAATGAATAATCCAGAAAGATTTCCGGAAAAATCTGCAAGGCCATTAAAATAAATTCCGGTCCCGATTGCGGCATTTACAAAAGGATTAATGGTATAAATATAATTGGAACCAACAATAAATTGAGTATCTATCGCGTGTCGCAAGATCGGGTTTCCTTTAATACTATCCAGATATATTTGAGTAACATTAAGTGCATTTACATAATTGATGGAGAAGAGATTAAATTCCTGTTCTACTTTAATATTCGGCTTCCAGTTGTAGCCCAGTTCGCCTTTTATAGAACTTAAAGTATATAATTTCCTCCTGTTCAACAGATCATAACTCAGATCAATTTTTGTTTTAGGAACAAATGCATTTGTTGTATTAAAATGAAAAAACGGAACCACAAATTTTGGAATAGAAAAAGTAACTCCACCACCAAGCATGTAAGTATTGTAGCCACGGTGATTTCCGCTATATTGAACTTCACTTCCTACATTCGCATGAATATCTAACTCTTCCGCGCCTTTAAAAGTATTGCGGTTTTTGAATGACAAAGTTACCAGTGAACCAACATAATTGTTAGATTTTGTATTTCCTGAAATCTCTCCACGCAAAGATTTTTTTGCAAGTGGGGTGAGATAATAATAAGCATTCAATCTCCCAGTATCGCCCTGCGTGTTTGGAGAAACTTCAAACCTGTTTTTTACAAATTTAAAGACGCCCAGATTGATCAACCTGCTCAAAGTAAGATTGTGATCGTTGCGGTTATAAACATCTCCTGAATCAAACCGCATAATTGTTTGAAATAATTTAGGCTTAAATTTCTTTGTAGGATCAATAATATAATATCCTTCATAAAGGTCATCGGTTTGTAAAGTAGTATCAGCGCGGTTTGCATTCAACCGGTAATTCGGGTAAATATAAACGTTGTCAATGATGTATGGTTTTTTTGCAGCCGGAGGCGTGTTTTCCTTAACCTTCAAAAACATATTTACTTTATCATTTCCGATCGTACTGTCGGCTTCTAAAATCAAGACATCAGGATTGAAAAAATAATAACCTTCTTCTTTTAAAACCGCGTCTATGCGATCGCGTTCACCTTTTATAACATCCAGGTTAAACGGATCGCCGGGATGAAGAATCGTCTTGGCTTGCGTTTGTTTAATTGCTTTTCCCAGAGAGGAACTATCGGTTTCAAAATTCACTTCTTTAATTGTATAAACCTGCCCTGGCGTTAATGTATAATAGGCATGCCCTTTTCTCCTTTTTACGATTGTATCGCCGGAAGCAATGGCCTGGAAGTAGCCAATATTTTGCAGATAATTCTGTAATACTTTTACGTTAAAATCAACATTCACACTACTTAACAGAACCGGCGCCTGGCCTAAATTTCTTAAAAATTTTCTTATAAAATTATGTTTGGATGTGTCACCGGCCATATTATAAAGTATCAGTTTAAAAGGAATTCCGAGAAATTTACTGTTCGGTAATGGCCGGGGCAAATGTTCAGTTTGATCAACGATTTTATTTTTTTGTTTTCCTGAAAGTGTGCTGTCTTTTACTTTTATGGTGGCGCCGGTGTACAATGCATCGTCTTTCGGAACTAATTTAGTTGTATTGCACGATGCAAAAAATACCAAGGCAATTATTAAAAATAGTATGGCTGATCTATTGAACATTTTCTTTTGCTTTTGAAGGCGGAGTGATTGACTTCTCACTTTCTTTCTTCGCATCATCTGTCTTTTTTATTTGCTTGTTATCTTTTCTGATTTCCCGTTTTTTCTTTCTTTGTTCTTTTGACATAAAAATCTGCCTGAACCTGTTGTAATCAACAGAGATCACAAACCCAATTCCTGTTTCAATCACATAACCTTCTATCGCGCCAGTATAATCGTTCTTTCGATAGGCTCTCAACATATATTTTCCATCCTTGCTTAACTTATAATTTATAGAAATATTTCCTGCTAAATTATTTTGCGGCTGATTGGTTTGCATTGGCCCCTGCAATTCGAAATCGCTGCCCACACTCACTGTCAGCCGGTCGCTTAATAATCTTTTTGAAATTCCTACATTCAGATCTGTTCTGTTTTGTTCACTGCCGGTTGTATAGTCCTGGGTGGTTGCCAAATCAATATTCACATCAACTCCCTGGATTAAATTTGATGCAAGTGCATTTAATTGTTCTGATAAAAGACGGCTTACACTTTGCATCGCGAAAGTGCCTGCATTTAAGGAACCTCCGCTGCTGCTAAAAGGATCTTCGCCTACAAAACGGTTCAACAACAATAAAGCGAAAACTTGTTTATTCATCTCTGAAGGCTCTTCGCGCACCTGCGTTAATTTTGTTTGAACGGTAGTAACAACCGCATCTGAAACATTGTAATTTTTATCTTTCGGGAGAATAATATCGAAAGTGATCTGAGGTTTTAAAAGCTCACCTTGCAATAAAAGATGCACTTCAAAAGGAAGCTTCTGCTTATAAATATTTTGATCAGATTTTGCCCCTTCAATCTGCCCCTGCACAAGATCTATCGGCGCCGTGTTGGCAACATAAATTCCTGTAACATTTATCTGCGCCGTTGTTGGCTCGCCTGTCCAAACAATACGGCTTCCTTTTTCAATATCAAATTTTCTTTTTAAAAAATTGAATGAAAGATTATAAGTTCCCTGGTCAATCTCATAAGAGCCAACCAACGTTATTTTTCCGCTCGCGTCTATTCCTGCGGTCAATTGCCCGGTGCCTTTCAACATTAAAAAATCACCATTTGCGGCATCAACAATCATGTTGAAAATTGCTTCATTATCAACTTTTATATTTAATGAAACATCGTATCCCTGGAGTGGCGATATTTTTAAAGAATCGTAAGGCGCCATAAATAATGAATCTTCCTCCGTAGCACTTTTATCGACAAAACGAACGATGCCTTCGCGCTTCTCCACACCAGGCGAACCTTGCGGCAGTACGACTGTAAAATCAGTTTTATCATTAATGGTTAAGTCACCATCAATGATAGGATGGGTAGGCGTTCCCTTCACCGTCATGTTGGTAGAAAAAACCATTCTTCCATAAAACAGATCGTTGTCTTTTTTAGTGGAGTTAATCGCCTGAAAATTTTTTGCGTCTATTTTTAAATCAAAAACATAATTATAAAAATCCGTCGTGTTGAGCATTCCATCAATCACAATTGCATTGTTGGCCGTGTCGCGAATAGTAAATGTATTTAATAAAATTCCTTTGTTATTTATAATCGCTATTGCTTCTTTATCTACTTTAAAAACATTGTTTAATGTGGTAACATTAAAAGCGGTATTGTTGAATTGAATTTTGCCATCAATATTTGGATTTTTCAGACTCCCGCTTAACGCAATTTTACCAAACAAATTTCCACGAGCATCTTTGATGGCTCCCTTCGAAAATCCTTCCAAAGATTTCATTTGAAAACTAACGAGATCAACCACAAAATCGTAACTGCTGTTCGATGGATCTACTTTGTAATCTCCGTTTATATTTATTTGATTTCCCCGGCCATTCAAACTTACATCCGCATGATAAGTACTGGCAACATTATTATTGACTTTTGCAGTGAGATCACCAATTGTATCTTTATAAATGCTGAGATCATTTACCGTAAGATCTGTTGTAAATGTGGGTTTGGTCTGAATATTTTTTATTAATGCATTTCCGTTGATCAAACCTGCAACCATTAAAGTATCATTTTGTACAAAACCTGTAAGCGTTTCAATTTTGAAATTTTTAAAACTAACTTCCAATGGCTCATGGGTTCCCTGACCGGCACTGTTAATGCTCAACTGCTGGCTTCCCAGGCTTAAATTAAAATGGTTGGCATGAATATCTTTATTGAAATATTGGATTTGATTATCTGCATTTACCGACCATTTATTGTAGTTCAGTAAAAGACTGTCGGACTTTAAAGAAAAAATATACTTATTAAAAGATGGCTGATTCAAATTACCACTTAATCTGTATTTATTTTTTAATTTTTGATCTTTAATATTTAAGGTGAAATCAAGGTTATTATTTTTGAGCGAACCATCTAAAGTTGTTGCATACAATCCAAGAGATGTCGGGCTTTTTAATTGTTGTAAAGAGGTATTAAAAACCAGTGCACCATTCTGTGTGGTTGCATTAAAATTAAGGGAATCAATTATAACGCCTCCATAAACAATGTGCGGAGATTTCAGATAAATATTCCAATTGCTATCGGTTGCAAAAGTACCTTTCAATGTCACAGGTTGCAGCTGTGTTATCTGGGGAAGAAACGCGTGTAATGCAGCATTATCAATGGCAGAGGCATTTATGGTAAAATGATAAGGATCAACTTTGACAGTATTTATTTTGTTGGTTAATGAAAAATAAGGATCTACCGCCTGCTGAAAAATATCGGCTAATTGGGTTAGTTTATATTGTCCATTAATGGATGCTTCAAGAAAGTTTGTTCTCACAGTGAGGCTTTGATTTCCGGAAGAATTAACCGCAATTACTTCAACAGAATCCATTGTAGTCCGGTCGCCATTATTTACCAAAATTGAATGAGTGACATTTAATTTTCCATTGAGATGATCAGGATCAAGATTGGTAAAACCGGCGGCGATTTTCCCATGATAAATTACGGGTTGAGTTGTAAAATGGAGAGGTTGAGTTTTAATGCTGTCAATGGTTGCTTTTAGATTCAAGCTTGGATATTTTCCCGAAAAAATTCCGTTCGCCTCAACAACTGCATCAAGATTTGGATCGTGGAGCGATGCATTGATTTTATAATTTTTATCCGCAATACCTCCGTCAGCTTTCAAATTGTGGTAGGTGTAATCATTCAATGTGACCGTTGAAATAATTCCATTAAATGTTGCATTGGCAGTTTGCGGATTGTAGCCCCGGCCTTTCACATTTACATCAGCGGTAAACAAACCTAATTTCGGATTTTGCATTATGCTTCCGAGCTGTAAATTCCTTGCATTTAAAGCCACGTCATAAACGGCTTTATTACTATCAGTTATATTTTTTAAAGTACCCTTTATTTTTACGCCGCCCGAACTTGAATTTACAGTAAGATCGGTGTAAAGATTATTCATACCTCCTTTAACAACGCCGCTGGCAGCAAAGACTGCAGGCAATGAAATATTTTGTGGCAAAGTATTTTTTGGCAAAAACGATGCAATATCCTGACGTGAAGTTTGGAACTTCCGAATGTTTAAATCTGCAAATATTTTTTTAGGATCAGGCATTCCTTTTAGCCCGCCGCTCACATTAATATCTGTTGCTGTTAAACCTCTTAAAATTACTTTTTGTAAATTAAGATCGCTCACTTTTCCTGTCACCTTCGCATCAATATATAAGGTAGAATTGGGCGATAAAGATGAGGTTTGCTCTTTGATCTGTGGCACAAAAGTCCACACATCTTTCATACTGATCTTACTGTTTTGGAGATCAAGAAATATTCCCAGTTCACCCGGATTTTTTTTAATCGCATCTAATGACGGATAAGTGATATAAGCACGGTTTTTTATTTCACTCCCGGGTGTTTGAAGTAAGAGATTATAGAAAAAAAAACCATTGGGTTCATATAAAAAATCAGTTGTCAGATTGTCCAAAACAAAACCACTTTTTTCTTTCATGCTTGCTGATTTTACAGAAGCAAGAATCGAGTCTGTGCTGTATTCCAAATTATTCATTTGCAAGGATAAATTCTCTATGCCCAGGTGCGAAAAATCCATTCCCGACGGCGCTTTCGGGGCTGATTGATCATCATATTTTACATTAATACTTTTTAATTTGATAGCCGCGGCAATCACTTTCATGGCTGGCGTTGGAGCGACTGTAACCACCGTATCTCTCGGTTTTTTATCCGGTACCTGCGAGGCGGTTTCAACAGCAATATCAGCATTCTCCATCGATAGATCATTCAAGTTGATAATGCTATTTTTGAGGTCAATTGTTTTTGGATGAACCTGCGCATTGACAATTACAAAAGATGAATTGATATGAGAAGGCTGGCTTTTGTAAGTGACGTCAATATTGCTGAGATTAATTTCTTTATTGATGAATTGTAAATAATTTTCCGGCCGTGCCGATGCTTCCGAAACTGTTTTTTTGATGGGCTGCTTTAATGGTTCATTTTGATAAAAATATCCTTTCAAACCCTGGAGTGTAATCGTGGGAATATTAAATAATAAATGCGTCGGATCGAAAGTGGCGATCTTCGTATCCAGGTGGCCAAACGCAAGATCCATATCATTTCCAGAAAACGCGTCTTTATAGATAATTCGTGTTTTATTTACCAAAATCCGGTCAATATTCATTTTCAAAGTTGACGTGTCCTGCTTTTGCGGAACCTTTGTTTGTTCGCTGACAAAAGCGTTGATGATAAATTGAAAATTAAAAACAGAATCCGGTGGTAATTTTTTTACTTCAACCAAAATATTATTAAGCGCAATTTCTTTTATTTCAATATCATTTTTTATGAGCTTGAACATATCAATATCCACTTTTATTTCGCCACCATAAAGCAAAGTATCCTTCGACTGATCTTCAAGAAAAACATTTTGCAAAGAGAGAGCTGTTGGGAAATCAATATCCAGTTTTCCGATTTCAACCCTAGTGTGAAGCTTGTGTTCCAGGTAACTGACCACTTTTTTTCGTGCAAAATTTTGCACAAATGAGGTTTGAATCAGGATTAAAACCAATATAACCAAAAAGATAAGCGAACCAAATATCCACACAAGTATCCTTGCAAGCTTTGATATTAGCGGCCTCTTTTTTTTTGTAACCTCTTCTTTTGATTCCATAAGTTCAATGATAATTATATGTATTTCAAAATACACGCCAACTTATGAGAGATTGAAAAAATGCAGTCGTATTACGTGTTTACTAGGTTTTAATTTATTATACTTCGCCGGCAAAAGGCATTGCTTAATAAATCGCTTTGGTTTGTTAATGGAGCCGCTTTCTTAAATCAAAGAAAGATAAATCGAGTAATTCAAAAGAACAAGAGTTTGGAAGATAATAATGCCACCATTCGGTAGTTAACTGGATAAATCCATATTTCTCCATTATTTTTCGCAACAGGTTCCGGTTGTCCAAAACATCTTTTGGAAGATCCGTAAAATCAATATGTGCCGTATCGTTGAAGTTATCAAAACCAGTTCCCATGGGCAGTTCTATTTTTGAATTCAGATCAATCAAAGTAAGATCCACGGCAGCTCCTCGGTTATGGCCGCTTCCTTTGGAAGGATCAGCAGCATAGCGGTCATCTTTGACTTTTTCCCACATTTTTTCTGTAATCGAATATGGACGATAAGCATCAAAAATTTTAACGGCTAAATGTTGTTTTTTTAATTCTTCAACTATTTTTTTTAGTGAATCCGCTGCAGGCTTGCGAAGAAAAGTAGTATGAACAAAAGGATACAATTTCTGATGCATAAAATTATCTTTGGTAGCATATTTTAAATCTAAAACCAAGCCTGGAATCACTTTAATTAAATTCACCATCTGCTTATTAGAATCCTGCCTGATTTCTTCTTGAAACACTTTTTGGTTTTTAACCACAAGCAATCCGTATTTATTTGTTAAAGACGGCTGCCCATTGACATGGTTTAAGAAAGTAAAATTAACCAGGAGAACTATTGTCAAAAATCGTAGCCTATACTTTATTTGAAAGATGCAATGCATAACTCTAATTTAAGGTAATGGATTCTAAAATATAGATCCGCCAAAATTTACAAAATATTTGAAGACGATTATTGTATTTGAAAAGAAAATTGTGTTCCTGCAGTCATTTATTTATGGAATCTTTTATTCAAATAATTTTTCAGAAATAATATTTGGATAAACATCATCACCATCGCTAAGAGGATAATATTAGTGGTGATGCCGGAAAATTGAAATCCGCTAAAGACTTTAAAAATCTTGTCAGCATTTATAAAACTAAAATCAAAATCTGAGGACGTTTTGTTTTCGGACGCATTGAAAATAATCCAGGTAATTAAACTGCCGATGGCTGCAAAGATGATCATCCAGCCACGTTTGGAAATGACAGGTTTATAGGAAAAAGATTTTTTCTTTTCTATTAAAAATACGTCGGTCATTACTTTGGAAGTAAAATCAAATGAAGGTTTTTCCAAAGAGTTTTCCTTCATCATTTTTTCTACCAGGTTTTCAAGATTTTTATCCTCATTATTTTTCATACTGATTAATTATTTCAGGTTCGAGTTGTGTTTTTAAAATTGCGGCCAACCTTATTCTGCTTCTAAAGAGTTTTATTTTCAGATTGTTTTCATTGACACCTATAATCTTAGAAATTTCTTTTAAAGAATTTTCTTCGAAATAATAAAGCGTCAATAAAAAACTGTCTTCACCGGGTAATAAACCGAGGCATTTTTGAATCATTTGTTTGCGCTCACGTTCCTGAATGGCGTCCAATACATTTATTAAAGATCTTTCTTCATGTTCTCCGAAATCATCAACAGAAACAATCGGTGCAGCTCTTTTCTTACTTCTTAAGCGGTCTAAGCATGTGTTATAAGTTATCTTGTAAAGCCATGTTGAAAACTTTGATTCACTTTTGAATTTAGGCAATGATTTATAAACTTTGATAAATGCATCCTGCGAAACTTCCTCGGCTTCCTGTCGGTTTTGAAGCATCTTCAACGATAAAGTAAAGACAAAATTTTTATAACGGTCAACCAATACCGCAAAAGCATGAGTGTCGCCACCAATTATCAAATTGATATAATGCTGATCGTTTAATTTGTCCATCTTATAATAATTAAGACGATAAACGGTTTGCGCCGGTTACAACTATTAAAAAAATAATTTCAATGATGCGTAACCAATTTTAAAATAATGTCGTCATAACCTTTGTACACATTAAAATTAATCATTTAAAAACAATCATTATGGGAGAGGTTTTAATTCCAATAGCATTTTTCATTGCTGTGTTTGGCATTGTATATCTTTTTTTATCTACAAGGAATAAAGAAAGGCTTGCTTTAATCGAAAAAGGTGCGGATGCCGGTATTTTCATGAGGGGAAAACAAAACGGCACTTCAATTGGTAAGGTGTTCATTTTAAATCTTGCGTTGCTTTTAATGGGAATTGGCGTCGGTGTTTTTATCGCTTTGCTTTTAACAGCTTATACCCGGTTAGACAGAGACGCTATTTATCCTGCAACGATCTTTATGATGGCAGGCCTCGGCTTATTCATCGGATTTTATATGACTAAAAGACTGGATAAAGAAGTATGATAACTGACTTTTTTTTATAGTAAACAAACAAATTTTGGTGATTTATATTTTTTTGCTAAAACCATTGTAGAAACTGAATGATCACCTAATCAAAGTCACCGTTCCTTTTATTTGTATCTTCTTATTATTAGCAATGCCTTCAATCAGGTAAATGTAAACTCCCGGAGGGCTGGGTGCGCCTTTAAAATTGCCATCCCATCCGGAGCTCCTATCAGTTGTATTAAAAACTTTATTTCCCCAGCGGTCAAAGATTGAAAATTTGTTGAGGTTTATTTTCACTGTTTCAGGAATGCGGAATAAATCGTTTTTACTGTCACCATTCGGAGTAAAAGCATTGGGCATATAAACATTACAATTTTGAGAACGAACATGAACGGTGAATTTGCGTGAACAGCCATTGGCATTAAAAGCCGTTATATCGTAAACCCCTTGGCGAAAAATTCTGATCGTTGCGTCACTGTTGCCATTCCATTGATAGGTAACGCCTTTCAAAGCAGGTGCTAAAATCAAAGTGTCTTTTTCACACAACGAAGTGTCTGCCGGAAGATTCAATTTATCCAGCTCATTTATTCCTACAGAAAAAGTTTCAGAAACAACACATGAATCGGGATAAATAATCCGAACATTATAATTTCCAGATGAATTATTTTCCGGCAAATGGTAACTGCTTTCTGTTGCGTCAATAATTGCGATACTGTCTTTATACCATTGGTAACTGGCATCAGGCGCGTTTGGAACATGAAGTACAGAATCTGCAGCACACGGATTTGCATCCTGATTTTGAATATTGGTAAAGTGAAAATCTTTTGTCGGCAATAAATGCAGGTCATCCAAATCATAAATATAAAAGTCCAGAAAAGTGGTGCTGTCTGCAAGATCGGTATTGGGATTTATGAGAGAACAATCAGGCCCGATTGCAATCACATTTATATCTGAGGGAACCGTAAAACTGATTTTGTTTTGGATCCATTTTCCTTTGCTTATAACGGTTGTTTTACCCAATAATTTCCAACCACTATAATTGGCCGGGCATCCGTTACTGATTGCGTTTGCGGAGCCAAATGGTACTGCATTACAATCGGCGTTACCGAATATGGCTACCGCATATGGAGCGTATTTAAATTTAAACTCATGATCATCATTTGATTGAAACCGCGCGGAGCTAAAGCTGATGGTATATGACTCGCCGGGGATTAGTGGATTTTGCAAGCACTGGCTTACATAAACTTTTGCCAGGTCTGTTTCCTGCATATTTGGTTTTCGATATACAAATTGCCTGATAGAAATAAAAGCTTTTCCATCAGGTAATGGAAGTTCGGGTGGAATAAAAAGCATCACCCGCGCAGAATCGTTCGAGCAACTAAAATTGTGATAGTATTCCGCAACATTAGCGCTTGTAGGTGTTGCATATTGCCAAAAATTTATAATACCCTGATCCTGGTCATAAGAGTAATTAGTAGGACAATTTTTAAAAGATTCGAAAGAACCATTTTGCAAAAGATTGCCTGATACATTAAAATGGCATTGACAATCCGGATCCTGCAAATCAATTAATCCATCGCCATCATCATCTTTGGCATTGTTACAAATTTCTTGCGCAATGCTGCCGTAGCCGGCTAATAGAAAGAAAATGAGCAATAAATAAGTAACACCTTTCATCTGATAATAGCAATGATTTACCAACCCAGATTAAAGGTATAGACAATTACTTTTAAAACAGATTTCGCCTTGCCTTTATTGCATGGCTGTTACAATTCAAAAGGTTGCAACCCTTTTTCAGGCAGCAAACAAACAAAAAAGAACAAATTTTTTTTTGCAGAAAAATAATTTGTTTCAAAGGCTTTGGATTGTCCCATTATCTTTCAAAAAAAATTTTTACACAATCCAAACATGGTTTAGTATCTTGCTAACTACATTAGTAAATTCAATTAAAACCATTTTTGTTATACGCGATTGTTGATATTGAAACCACCGGCGGTTTTGCCGCTTCCAACGGCATCACTGAGATCGCCGTTTTTATAACTGATGGAATGCAGGTGAGTACAGAGTTTCACGCCTTATTGAATCCCTATCATACCATTCCGCGATATATAGAATTATTGACTGGCATCACGAATGAGATGGTAGAATATGAAAGGGATTTCAAAAGCATCGCAGATGAGCTTTTTGAATTATTGCATGACAAAATTTTTGTGGCGCACAATGTAAATTTTGATTATTCATTTGTGAAACATCATTTATTACAATGCGGTTATGAACTGAATTGTAAAAAATTGTGCACCGTACGGTTAGGACGGCAAATATTACCCGGATTAAAAGGCTATGGGTTAGACAAAATCTGCAATCATGTTGGAATAGAAATAAAGGACCGGCATCGCGCAAAAGGTGATGCCGAAGCAACGGTAAAACTTTTTCATTATTTGTTACAATGTGATTCTAACGGTCATGTACAAACGATGTTGAAAACGTATAGCAAAGAACAGTTTCTGCCACCGAATATTTCCGTCCGTGAAATAAGAAAGTTACCTGCCTGCCCAGGCGTTTATTATTTTCATGATAAAAAAGGGAAAGTAATTTATGTAGGCAAGGCGAAGAATTTGAGCAAGAGAGTAAACAGTCATTTTTCAAACAATAAAACCAATAAGCAAAAGCAGGAATTTTTAAAAAAAATATATCACATAACTTATCATGAAACCGCAACTGAGCTGATGGCTTTTATTTTAGAAAGCATAGAAATAAAGAAATTCTGGCCAGAGCAAAATCGCAGCCAGAAAAGATTTGAGCAGGTTTATGGTCTGTATTCTTTTGAAGACAGCGCGGGCTATTTAAGATTGTGCATTGAAAAAAAGAGAAAGAACATAAAAGCATTTTATACTTTCAACTTGCTTGCTGAAGGCTATACTTTGCTACGCAAGCTGATAGATGAATTTGAACTTTGTTCCAAACTTTGTTTTCTTCAAACGGCAAATGTTGGGTGCCAGTCTCTAACCGGGAAAAAATGCAGAGGCGCGTGTGAACGAAAGGAATCAGCGGAATCCTACAATGCAAGAGTTAATGAATGTATTCAACATCTCCAAATAGAATTGCCTTCTTTTGCGCTGGTTGACGACGGATTAGCAGAACGGGAACAAAGTTGTATTTTAATAGAAAAAGGGAAATTTTATGGTATGGGATATTTGCCTTCTGATACAACTATTTATCAGCTTGATCAATTAAAAAACTATCTGACACCTTATCCTGAAAATGATTATATCCGCGGAATGATTTTTCAATATGGACAAAGATTTCCTTACAAAAAGGTTGCTTTACAAGAGCAATTTATTTGAAAAATAAATCGCTATACTTTTTAAAGTTCAGTGGGATTAAGAAGATCAAAAGCTATAATCCTGTCAAAATTTTATAGTAACTAATTTAATCTTTGCTTTATTTTTCAGTATTTCTTTTATTTTTTCAACTAAAAGCAAAATCGTTTCATAATTGTTGTCAGGTATATTCATGAATCCTGTAAGCGTATTTAATTTTAACCGGTAGGTTTTCATCAACTTTATACATGTTTCGGTGAATTAAAGTTCAATAAACTTTCAAAATGGTTCAAAACCTGTATTGTCCGTTCTTTTTTATTGATGGGAAAATCTTCTAAAAAGTCGGTTTAATGAGTGTCCTGTTTAATGAGTGTCCTGCATTTAAATAATCAAAAAGATTTTTTATAGGAACTCTTGTATTTGTGAAGACAGGTATCTGTGAAGACAGGTTCTCCGCTTTGAATGTTTGGAGATATAGTAATGGGGTGAGACGTTTTTGATTTAAAGACAAAGAATATTTTTGCTACTTTATCCAGTTTATCCAGCCAATAATAGAGCATTAACTGATTAAAGGAAATTATTCAACATCTTATAATCCGGCAAGGAAAACCCCTCAATCTAATTTACCAGATAGAATACAAACAAATAATCCTAAATCTCATTTTTTTAAATGCAGAAAAAAACAATAAGAACCCCAAAAAAGACTTTTCTTTATATGATGAATTTTATAAACCATTCATAAACATTGTATGAAAAAGAAATTTCTATTATCAATTTTCTTCGCTTTATCCATCTCATTTTTGTTTGCGCAGGACAATGAGATTACCGGCCACTGGACCGGAAAAATAATGGATCAATACAACATCACTTACGATTTTGTAGCTCAGGGCGATTCCCTTATCGGAAAAGATACGCATTACGATGGTTCGGTTTCTGATATCAGCAAGGGCAAAGTGATGGGTGATAGTATTTCATTCAGTGTTCCCATCCAGGGTGAACTGACGCCGGTTACTGGTAAACTTAAAGAAGGAGTGCTTACCATATACCTGTCTGTTCAGGGGTACGATTTAAGCGCAGATCTAAAGAAGACTGCTGCAAATTAAAAATGGACGCCATAAGCAAAGCAACGTGGCCACTAGCAGTTAACAAAGATGGCCTTTTGTAAAGATCACTTTGTTTTGCACAATCCGTTCCAAAGTATTTTTATTGCCGGAAAACGATCTGTCAATCTTCATAGAGCAGATGCAGTCATCCATTTGAATGACCAGTTGCGTATTGGCTGATTTCTCATTTTCACACGATGTGGAATCGGAGCAATAATAACTTACTTCCAACAACCGATCATCTGGCATTAAAACAATTGTATTTCGGGTTCTTGTTTCCATAGTTTTTTTTACTAACAACAAAGTACACTCCATGCAAGGTTTTTAAAAAGAAAAGATATTCAGAGATTGTGGATAAATGGGGTTTTAGATGCGATATTGGGAAGACGACCGCAAGCATTCTCGTGGAGGCCATAGATTCCGACGTCAATCACAGGAAGTTTTTGCCAGTAGTTGTGTTGCCAATTAAATGGAAGAAGTTTTTTTCAGTTTCCCAGCCCTCTGAGAATCCCTTGCGTTTCTTAATTTTACGAGGTTGCTTCTAAAATGGAAGGCGTTGAAAGAAAAGCCCGATAGATATTGGTAGTATGCCCTTAATTTTTTTTTGAACTCTTTTTTTCGTGCATACCTGTTTGCAAATGTGGTGGTTTTGTACCATAACTTTTTAAAGATAATTTCTTCAGGTTTATTATACCATTTTGCATACTCATTGCTCATTACATTAATGATTTCTTTTTTAGTGGTTAGTCTCTGAAGATTTTTCATTCGCCGGGGAAAACTGATGGATTTGTGAAAACGCATGCGGTTTAAATCCACAAGATAAAACCTAAATTTCCCCTCACTTATTTTTTTTATGAGCGTGTTACCGGGCGAATGATCTAAAAATTCAATCCCTTTTTCATGAAGTTCAAAACAGAAATGAGTAAACTGCCGTAGAATACTTTCATGATCAGCCAAATGAGGAATAGTTATCAATTCACGAAAAGTTAGATCATTGTTGATGTGTTCGCTTACATAGTAACTTTTCCCAAGGCCTGAAAAAGAATATTGTTCATAAAAAGCAACCGGTGCAGGAGTGCCAATATTTTTCTTTAATAAAATCTGCGCGTATTCAAATGAACGCCGCGCCTTGGACTTTCTAAAATACTGGTATACAATTCTATTGATAAAAACCGGGACCTTAAAAGATTTTATATTTACCAGTTCATTATTCAGTATGAAAAATTTGACCTTATTTCTTTTTCCGTCGCCGATCAGTTTTCCATCAGCAGTATCAAAGTTTTTGATAAGAGAATAAACATCCGGCTCTGCAAACCTGAATGGCAGAAGGATAAAAGTGAAACCCATTAAAAACAAAATTGTAAATAGCATTGGATGAATAGTTGCACATATTTCATACCATTCTTAATTAAAGCCCTTATCGGGTTTTCTGTGTAGGCAGATTCTTAATCATTCACCCCATTTGTAGACCAAACACATCAATCAGTGTCATGTGACCGGTTGGAAAGAATTTTGTTTATGGCTTCAATACATTCTTCCGTATTACTATTGTTGGTATTGATTCCCACACTATGATCATTATAGGGCTGATAGCTGTGGCGGCTCGTAACTGAAAACAGTCCGACTGTAGGTACATGCACAGAACTTCCTAAATGCATAATCCCGCCATCTGCACAGATAAACACTTTTGTATTTGCAATCAATGCTCCAACTTCACGAACATTCTTGCTAGAGAATGTCGGCGCTTGAAACGATATTTTTGAAGTATTTTGAACTGGTAACACTTCAATAATGCTGTAATCCGGGAATTGAACTTTTAATTTCTCATAAAAATTTTCCCACCACGATTCTGAATAGCATTTATCACCCGTTGCGTGCGTAAACAAACAAATCACTTTTTTACCGTCATTTACCAGTTGCGCTAATTTATTTTTGCCTTCAGAAATTTCAAGAGGACTTAACCGCAGATCTAATGTCGGAACCGGCTTGTCAATTTCGATAAAACCCCGCTTCATTAAATACCTTCTGAAGGCATAGACGGGAAATTTTGCGACGTGCTCAATTTCTTTATACCTCAATTGAATATTCTCACTCTGAATATCCTCATTCATGTCACCAAAAAATTTGTATTTTGAATTAGCAAACTGGGTAGAAAGCCTTCCTGATGAAGAGTTGTTAATTACATTGATAACCAAATCATAATGGTTTCTTTTTATAGATATCCATCCCTGGATATATTTTACTAAATGTTTGAAAGCTTTTTCCGGCAGTTGGATTATCCGATCGACATTTTCATAATTTTTGAATAAAGCAGGTGCTAACTTTCCTTTTACAAACAAATCAACTTTACCCCCGGGAAAAGTTGCTGTAACTTCCTGTAAGAGCGGAGAGATCAGCAAAAGATTTCCCAATCTTTTATTTGGCCTGCTAATTAAAATTCTTTTAATTTCATTGTTCACAATTGGCGCCATATTTAATGCAGTAGGCGATTTGCCGATGTTTTTCGTTATTCTATGCATGACGCCCCTTCTTAATGCATTAAAGTTTTTTTTGAAGATATTCATGCACGTAAATTTCTGCAAATAATCTTATTCTCGGCAATAAAATCGATCCGTTTGCATTTTTACCAACCAGCCATTAAAAACTGATAAATCCGTAAAAAATATTCTTGCATATTTAATATTTACTCTACATTTGTATTGGCTTTACTGCCCGGAAAATTAAATCCGAACCTACCACACAACGGATTTATTTTCAACGTGATTTTTATTGCATGATACTGGTTGGCAGCAGAAAAAAATAAAATTACTCTTCTCCGGCTGCAATTATTTCACTGCATTAAAAATTGTTTCTTCCTGAAAAATTAATGGAACTACTGAACGCTATTTTTATGGCTTTATAAAAATAGTAAACTCATTCTTATCCTCTGAAAGCAAGTTCCGTTTTAGAAATATACCAGTAAATAAAAACCATTAATTCTTTCCTCCTTTTTTCATCTAAAAAATTAAATTTTATGCAATCAAAAGATTCTAAAGTAACAGATCGCCGCAGTTTTTTAGGAACACTGGCGCTCGGCGCAAGTGCCATTAGTATCGCATCTTTATCTATGCCATTGGGTGTGGCGGCAGAAAAGCTTTCCTTCCCAGGCGATGATGATCCCGATGCATGGTTCAATAAAATCAAAGGGAAACATCGCATCGTGTTTGACACTACCGCGCCTCATGAAATTTTTCCCTTTGCATGGCCACGGGTTTTTATGATGACCAATGCAATGACAGGAACGCCCGAAAATAATTGCAATGAGGTTATCGTTTTGCGGCATGAAGCGATTCCTTATGCGATGGAAGACCGCCTGTGGGCAAAATACAAATTCGGCGAATTGTTTAAAATAGATGACCCGGTTACAAAGGCACCTTCCGTTCGCAATATGTTTTGGAAACCCAAGCCCGGGGCTTTCAGCGTTCCTGGAATTGGAAATGTACAGATAGGAATTAATGAATTACAGGAAAGTGGCGCCATGTTTTGCGCCTGCAATATGGCCATAACTGTTTACAGCGCCGCACTTGCCCAAAGTCTGAACATGGATGCGGCAGAGGTGAATAAAGATTTCCTTTCCGGCATTCTGCCAGGGGTTCAGGTAGTTCCTTCCGGTGTGTGGGCAGTTGGACGTGCACAAGAGCATGGATGCAACTATTGTTTTGTAGGATAGGAAATGAACGCTAAACGCAACAGCCATGCGTAATAAACTTTTTATCGGCCTGGTCCTGGCGCTTCTGATTATTGTTCCGTTAACAGTAACCAATTATTTTTATCAGGAGAAAAAAAAAGATAAAAATGGTCCGGACGCTGCGATAATAATAACAGATAAAGAATGGGAAGCGCCAGACACCAGCCAGATTGAACATACTCAGGAAGGCGATTTGATTCGTTATGGCAGAGAACTCATTCTGCATACCGCTGTTTTTTTCGGCCCCAAGGGCACCGTAGCTCACATTTCAAATGGCATGAATTGCGGAGTTTGTCATATTGATGCAGGAACAAGGCTGTGGGGGAATAATTTTTCAAAAGTAGCTTCCACTTATCCGCTTTTCAGAAACAGAAGTGGTAAAATCGAAACGGTGGAAATGCGCATCAACGACTGTTTTGAAAGAAGCCTGAATGGAAAGAAGCCTGGTGATTCAGGAAAGGAGATGAAGGCAATGGTAGCCTATATCAATTGGATCGGCAAAAATGTTTCTAAAGGGAAAAAAGCAAAAGGTTCAGGAGTTGAGATACTTCCTTTTTTAAACAGGGCCGCAGATACCTTGAAAGGGAAAATGGTTTATGTGTCAATATGCAGAAAATGTCATGGCGAAAACGGAGAAGGCTTATTGGAAAAGAATGGGAAAGAATATTTGTATCCGCCACTGTGGGGCAGGCACAGTTATAATGTTGGCGCGGGAATGTACGAGCTTTCAAAATTTGCGGGATACATAAAAAACAATATGCCATTTGGAACTACTTTTCATAATCCACAACTCACCAATGATCAGGCGTGGGATGTGGCGGCGTATGTAAATTCACAGCCACGTCCGTCAAAAGATCTTAAAATGGATTGGCCTGACTTGGCTACAAAACCATTTGATTATCCATTCGGACCATACTCCGACAGATTTTCTGCTCAGCAACATAAATATGGGCCGTTCGGGCCAATTCAACATTCAAAATAAACCGGCGGCTTCTTAATCCAGATAAAATTTCACCAACTTAAAATTTCACTTTAAAAATAGTACATCATGAAAAAATTAATATTAATGGCAAGTATGCTCACATCGCTTACTTATTTCACACATGCCCAAAACAAAGATTATAAAGTAGTTTTCGATATGACCAGTAAAGACACTTCAAATCAACAATCGCTTCTTCGCGAAATGAGCCTTATCAAAGAAACCAATCCCGATGCCAAAATAGAAGCCGTGATTTATGGTCAAGGCCTGGGGCTGGTAACAAAAGACGCCTCTACCCGGCCAGACGAAATTGGAAAATTATCATCTATGAAGGATGTATCTATCAAGGTATGCGCTTTAGCCATGAAAAGAAATAACGTCGATAAAAGCCAATTGCTTCCCGGGGTACAAGTAGTGCCGGACGGTATATATGAAATTATCTCAAAGCAACGGGCGAATTGGGGCTATATAAAAGTTGCACATTAAATCAAAAATCCGGGATATTTGTCGGCTTACTGCAGAAGCAGCGCCAAGGCTGCCAACCTTTCCGAAGCTTGGCAGCCCTCCACGCATTTGCCTCCTGACTTCCGCCTTCTACTATTTTTTCAGCGACGCCATATCAATAACGAAGCGATACTTCACATCGCCTTTCAGCAAACGCTCATACGCTTCATTGATTTGCTGAATATTGATCATTTCTATGTCTGAGACAATGTTGTGTTTACCACAAAAGTCAAGCATTTCCTGTGTTTCCGCAATGCCACCAATCAGCGAACCGGCAAAGCTTCTGCGGTATGGAATAAGACTAAACGCTGCTACCGGAAGCGGAAGTTCAGGCGCGCCAACTAAAGCCAACGAACCATCTACTCTCAGCAGGTTTAAATAAGCGTTGATGTCGTGCTTTGCAGAAACTGCATCCAATACAAAATGAAGCTTGCCGGCATACCGGCTCATTTGGTCTTCATCTTTTGACAGCACTACCTCATCAGCACCCAAGCGCTTTGCATCTTCGACTTTAGAAGGTGAAGTGGTAAACACGATCACTTCTGCGCCCATTGCTTTAGCCAGTTTCACACCCATGTGGCCCAAACCTCCAATGCCAACAATTCCTACCTTTTTACCAGGGCCTACATTCCAATGCCTGAGTGGCGAATAGGTCGTAATGCCCGCACATAATAAAGGCGCAGTTGCCGCCAAATCAAGGTTTTCAGGTACCCGTAAAACAAAGGCTTCATTCACAACAATACTTTCTGAATATCCACCAAA